>Ga0247813_10000188_pt1 | contig 71734 bp, 71 predicted proteins | sample UWRJL169409C1_FD_180719 | JGI IMG/M metagenome (GOLD analysis project Ga0247813, IMG submission 180719) | Plant litter microbial communities from Arlington Agricultural Research Station in Wisconsin, United States - UWRJ-L169-409C-1 | ecosystem: Environmental > Terrestrial > Plant litter >... | reverse complement strand
TGCCAGTACAATAAATATTACTAACAGCAATGTTATCTCTGGTATTAAAATAGTAAATATGTTAGGGCAAACGGTAATTACAAAACAGTTTGATGCAGCCAGTGTAATGGTTAATGTAGAGCAATTATCATCGGCTACCTATGTAATACAAATTAACTCTCAGGATCAAACAGCTACATTAAAATTTGTGAAGCAATAATGTGAATGGATTTATTGGGTTATGAATATGTAGTAACAACATCACCAACACCTCCAGAGAATGGTATATATACAACAGTAATAACCGTTACGAGTGTACTTGTCATACCGAATACAGATATGTACCTTCATGTACGCGCTATTTGCAGTGAAGAAGACGGCGCAAGCATTTTGGTTACTTATGCTTTCTTAGTGGTTATTGCGTGCCTGAAAGTGATGAATTTACGGAGTCTTACATAAGTGGGATAACCACTACAGGTGGGGAAACAAATTTTGCCAATACTAATAATAGTGCTGCTGCATATTCAGATTATACTGGTGACTATAGTGTTTCGACCTATGCAGGCGGGTCTTTTGTCATTACTGCTACACATCCGGCAGGACCATCACTATATGGGGTGTTCATTGACTGGAACAACAATTTTGATTTTACAGATGAAGGGAAAGGGCGTACGAAGCGATTGCGGTGGGGGAGATTACAGTGCTTGGGCAAATGCCTCGGTACTGGGTAATGCTACGCCCGAATTGTCATCAAGCAGTGTAATGGTGTTCAAAGACGACAATGTAATAAACATTACATCAGAAAATATAATAATCAGTGATGTTACAATTTATGACATCAGTGGAAGGGAGCTTTATAGCCAGCCCGATATTAACGCTACTGCGACAAGCATTACCGGGCTGCAAATCCAGCAACAGGTCCTAATTGTTGAAATTACCTCCGAAAAAGGTAAAGTAAGCAAAAGGATCGTTTTTTAGTACTTATTTGTGTTATAGAGGTCACCCTAAGGGGTGGCCTTTATTAAATCAATTCCCTGCAGTATTGTCAATGGGTTAAAAACCCTCAAATCAACTTTTAAGATAAATAATTTAATTAATTAAAAATGTTACATTACCACTTAGATTTCAAAAAGAAAGCATCTTTTATCGGAAAGTCAACCATAGCTGCGTTATTATTAAATATTATGTCAATGCATGCCCAAGAGTGTATTAGCCCTGGTGATGTTGTTGTAAATTCCTTAGGTATGAAACATGCCAGGATAAATTGGGAATCGCCCGAAATACCTTCATCAGGTTTTGACTGGGAGCTCAGGATGTTAGGCTTCGAAAATATAATTCAATCGGGTACATCACAAAACGTATCGCTCCTTATAGATGGACTCGAACAGGAAAATCTCTATATATTAAAAGTGCGCGCGCATTGCGGAGACGCAAACTACAGCGAATGGGCAGTCCGTGATTTTTTCACTAAACCTTCAGTTTCCAGCCTCGAAAGCCAAATTGGAGTAGGCAACAATGCAAATCCCTATTTTGGTACGATCTATGGACCTATAATCTATATAGGCCAATCCGCGAGAAATGGCGCCGTATCGAATATGCTGTACACCGCCAACGAATTTGAATCTCTTGGCGTTCCTGCAGGTGCACAAATTACGGCTGTATCTTTTGATAAAATTACTAATGCTTCAGGAGGAGATGCCTATCCCGACCTTAGGTTCAGGATGCTGATAACAAACTCTACACATCAGGCACCGCTGAGTGCAGCCACGACATTAGCGGATATTGAAGAGACATATACTGAAGTGATGGATGACCCATCTTACAATTTGCCCTCTATTACCGGATGGATCCGTTTTGATTTTAACGAGCCTTTTACGTATACAGGCAATGCCATAGAATTATCTACTGTAATGTACCAGACTCCGGATGTAAACCAGTTTTCAGGTTTTATCAATTGGCAATGGACGGAAGGTTACAGTGATTATATTATTGCGGCGTGGCCGATAAGCAGCGTTCCAATTAGCGAAGACTTAGTTCTCAATTATAATAATAGTTCATATAAACAACGACCAAACATAAAAATTGACTACGATTTATCTAATGTTGTGGAATCAGTTGAAGTAGCAACGTTGGGGAATGTCCCTGCCGCGATTACCACAAACCAGGGTACAGTCCAGCTTGTGTCTTCTGTTTTGCCATCCTACCTAAGCCAGGAGGCACGTTGGGAAATAGTATCCGGAGCCGAATTTGCTTCGTTACAAGATGGTACTTTAACCGCATTTGCAAACGGCACTGTAGTTATAAAAGTTATTTCATTAGATAATAGTGAAATTACGGACGAAATTGCTATTGTAATTACTAACCAGTCGCCTTGTACTGTAGCATTTCCGGGAAATGTAGAGCCCATAACACAAGTCCAGTTCCAGGGCATTAATAACACTACATCAGAAGTAAGCGGTAGTGATGTTCCTGCTTTTGAAGAATTTACTGCCCTGATTGGCCAGGTATCCGTAGGTCAGCAGTACACTATAATTGTAAAAGGAAATACTAACGGGGATTTTAACCACCCCGTAACTGCCTACATTGACTGGAACAGGAATAACAGTTTTGAGGATGAAGGCGAAACCTATCCTGTTGGCACTCTTACAAATTCAAACGGCACAGATAATATATCGGTCAGTGCAACAATAAACGTTCCTTCTACCGCCCCACTTGGAATTACCAGAATGAGGGTGATCAAGAAATTTAACACGCAGGCCCCTTCCTGCAACACCGTGGGTTATGGCCAAGCCGAAGATTACAGCGTAAATGTAAACCAAGAAATTGTTGCCGGTACAGATGATTTTATTAAAAACAACATAATCATTTATCCAAACCCTTCATCAGACAGGATCTACCTGACTTCACATTCGATGATTAAAAACACAGAAGTGTTCAATTCATTAGGGCAATCAGTACTAAAAACAATGGGCAACGAACTTACTATTCAGTCTTTAAGTAATGGTGTTTATATATTGCATGTAACTACAGATACTGAAAAGCCTTCCATATTTAAAATAATAAAACAATAATAAAAACATAGGAATGCCCTGATGAGTCAGAACATTCTTTTCATATAAATGGTAGTAACCAAAATGAAATCTATTAGTAAAATCCTTACAGCACTCGTTTTTTTCCTTGTTTTTAATGCAAATGCTCAGTATGCTTCAAGGCATATTATAGCACCCTCACCCTGGCAGTACTGGAGCTATGCCAATGAAATAAAAATATCTACCCAAGCAGAAGGTATCGTAACCGCTGTTATTAAAAAAAGCGATGGCGGTAAAGGCTGCAGTTGAGGATGAGCCGGTGATTAATTTTAATAACTGGGTCCAATTCAGCGACCGCGATATTCGCAGTGAAGGAAGTGATAAGGAATGGTTGGCCTTGTTCAACTACACTAACGTCCATGATTCTGAAGCTTATATATATTCCAGCTTAGATATCCGTGGTGTACTTATCGAGAAGGGTCAGGCACAGCCCTTACTGGACGTTGTTAAAAATCATCCCCGCCGCAATTTCTTCGTAGAGTCCATCGACCGAATGGTAAGTTGTCCGGATGCGGATACCTATAGTAATCCTACTGATGTGGTCTGGATGAAATGGATCGGGGAAATTTATGACGCCGAAACCTATTACTTGCCACCGGATGGAGAAGACAAAACTATGTAGTACGCTGTAATTAGCGTAACTAAGAATACGGTAGAAGGCGGTGAGGATGAAATTTATATTCCTTAAAAGGTGGTCAGGGATATGCTCGGCATTAATGAAATGGTGCAGCAGCTTTTCCTTCATGGAGACGGCCGTATCATGGCCATTAATCATATCGTTAGTCGTCCTAATTACGATAGGCAGGAAATGACCCTGGTGCCAAAAGAGGAGTTCTTAGCCAAGTTGGATGTCGAAGAAAAAGAAATCGTTTGGTTCGTTGACCACTACAGTACTAAGGATGCGCTTAATGATGCTATTAACAGTGATGAGCACCCGATGAAGACCCGCAAATACATGGTATGGTATGAGAACGGCGAACTGATATGGGAAAAATTCTGGGACGCTCGTTTTTCCAATCATCGGGATTAATTAACCTTCTTTAAAAAATCAATATACATTGTACAAATCCACAAAAATTTTGAAAGATGATGAGTGTGCGATAATTAACTTTTCATACTTTTGTAATAAGTAATCATTACGAATTATAACGTTCTTTAAAATCAAGAAGCTTCGTTTGCAGAGGCTTTTTCAAGATATTTTGATGGGAAATATCCTATGGCACATTCGTGGCACACTTTTAAAATAGCGCCTAAAAAGTGGCTTAAAATAGCTTAATTGGGCATTGTTCAATTCCCTCCCTCTCCGCTAAGAGCCAAATCTGCTAAAAAAGAGTAGAGTAGGCGGTTAAGGAAGAGTTGTGGCACATCTATGGCACAATTTAATCTTTGACAAGGTAAAACCAGCATTGATACAGGTTAACCAAACAATGTTCAGGAGCCTCTTTCTCCGCCAGATGAAGTTTACGACTAAACTTCAACAAAACAAGAACCTTTGAATACTCTGGTATTTGAAGGTTTTTTTGTTTGATTTATAGTTACCTTTTCTTAAAATAATACTGGAAAAATTATCTGATAGAGGTTATTATAAATACTGTGAAGCCTCTTCCTCTGCAAAATGAAGTATTACTCTCGTAATAGTATTTTGTTAAGTGCAACTGATTTATGTATGTATATCACAATTAACTGTATAAATCTCATCAAAATGGTTTAGTGAAAAGACCGTAACTTATCATTTAATATTATTTGTAATCATACTATCCTTATACTACTTATTATGCTACCGAAGGTGTAATTGCGTTATTATTTGCCATGTTTTCTGATTGGGGTGAGTATTACAAAGACCTGTTTTGCGCTAATACTTTTTTTGTGGGATTGCCAACCAGAAAGTTATCCATAAATAACCTCTGGGAAACTAACCGTTCTTTGCCCATAGCAGATGCTGCACATATAATGCCGCCCTTTGCAGGGAAGGGAGTAAACACTGAGCTGGTAGATGCTTTAATTCTATTTGGATAACCTTACGAATGGAAAATTTGAAACCATAGAAGCCGCTATTATTGATTATGAGCAGAGAATGTTTGTTCATGCAAAAAAAGCATAGGCCGAAACAGGAAAGAACGAGGTAGCAATGCACGAACTACTTTTATTTCCTAAGCGATTTGATAACAAGTTATCACTAATGGCATGAAGTATGCCTTATAATAGTTACAGTAAGTTTAATAAACTGTGTTTCTCTAAACACAAACTAATAACGGCAATAGATATGGATACACATAAGAAGATTGTGAAAGCAAACGAGTTTCAGTTAGTCGATGCAAATGGAGTCGTGCGTGCGTTACTTACCGCAACAGATGATGGCGTGAGTTTCACCCTATCGGGCACTAAGGGCGATTCACGAATTAAACTTTCAGCTGGTAATGATGGCTTGTCCGGCTTTACTATTTTAGATGATAAGGGCGCAGATAAGATTGAAATTAGTCTGGACGATAAAGGAACACATGTGCATCTTGCAGGGGTCGGCAAACAGGAAAGTTATATCTTCCTGAAAAACAGCGGTGCAACCGGGCTTGTCATGACCGATAGGCAAGGTGAGCGCAGAATAGCGGTAACTATGGGACCTGATGCTAAGCCTAACATAACTATATTTCCTCAGGATAAAGCATCAAAATCACTTTAATAAATTCATTTAAAATGGAAAACGAAATAAATTTAACACAACATCAGCCTGTTGTAAAAAACGGAATAAGTTATACTGTAAAAGTGGTAAGTCCATCAGAAACAGTTACACCGCTTCAGGTAGTTTGCTTTGTTGATTTTACTAAAAACCAACACTATGAAGGTGGTACAAATGCAGTAAACCAACACTTTAATGGAGCAATCCAGGATGTAAGGCAATCGGGTATTTTCAAGGGGAACGAACTGGAAACGCTACTAATTACACCAGTACTTAAGCAAATTCCTGCACAAAGGCTATTGTTAGTCGGTCTCGGTGATCCTGATACCTTAAACCTTGACCTTTTTAATCGTGTAGGTTATAGTGTAGTTTTAGAAGCTTTAAAATTAGGCGTGTCTAATCTTTGTTTTGCACCAAGTATTAAAGATGCAGGCCTTTCAGGATTTGCAGCGTCCGATGTTTCTAAAGCATTAGCACAGGGTATGGACAGGGCAGTAGAGGTTGTTACTATCTTACATCAAAAGAATTTAGCTCCCTATATTTTACTTAAAGAGGTTCTTTTACTTGCAGGCCAACCCCAGGCAGACAATGCTTACAGAGGACTGCAGGAAGCGTTTATATTGGTATAAACAACTCTTTATTTATGATGTGAGACATAAATTTACGGCATATCGTAAATTAAAACCCGACTGATAATTGATGTTGTACGTATTACAAAGGTATTTGTGCAATGGATTGGTTTTTGAATTAATGAGATTATATTGGAATAATTGACACTAAAATAACTATCAAATTTAATTGACAAGATAATCATGGAAAATAACATAACAATCACAAAAGATATCGTTTATAAAGACGATCTTAAATTAGACATATACAGCGGTACAAACACAAAGGGAGCAATTATAGATATTCACGGCGGTGGATGGTTTCATGGTGATAAAATGAAAGATGAAGACCTTGCAACCCGGTTAGCGCAGGAGGGATATTTTGTAATTGTGCCTAACTATAGGCTTACACCTTCGGGAACATTCCCTGCAGGAAGGGAAGATATTCTGGCATCGCTGGAGTGGCTTAAAAAATCGGACTATGTTTTCGACCGAAATAAAATTGTAGCATGGGGAACATCTGCAGGAGGAAATCTTTCTGTCGAGGTTGCGTTAATAATGGGCATTCCCGCCATAAGCTGGTCGGGCATTATAGATATAGAAGGATTTATATTAGATACTGATGACAAGGCATCAGAGAAAAAAGACGACCTTGATTTTGCACACATACCCAGTGCAAACATTAATCAGGGTGGTCGCAATGATGCGTTTTTAAGATGGTGTATTTATTCGTTAATTGGTAACGACCGGAGTTTATTAAAAGAAGCAACACCTTTAACGCGTGTAAGTTCTAAGAGTGGGCCTATTTATATGGCAAATTCTATGGACGAATTTGTACCTGCCGATGGTGCGCTTAAATTACAACGTGCATTGTTAAATGCAGGAGTTCCCACCACTGTCCAGCTTGTTACAGGAACATTGCATGCTAAAGGATATATGGCCGATGCTATCGATGCATCGCTTAGCTTTTTAGATACTTTTTTACATAACCGTACCCATAAATAAGTTAACTTGTAAGCATAGTAATGATTGTATGAAAGACATTGACCAACCCAAATTAAAATCGTTAGCCATAAAACTGGAGGAGGAAAGAGGAATGCTTATGGTGAATGCAGATATTTCCCGTTTGCAGGAAATGCTCTCGACAAACCTTTATTACGGCCATTCCGGTGGGTATTTTGATACTAAAGATTCCTTTTTAGAAAAGCTAGCCGATGGTACTTATGATTATCATAAACTAATCACCGTGGTTAATGAAGTTGTGCCCATAGGCGAAGCCGGAATCTCTGTTCAGGGTGAGGTGCAAATAGTTGTAACCATTAACGGAAAGTACTTAGACATGTATTCTATTTATCTGGCAACATATAAAAATGAAAACGGCGTTTGGAAATTCCTTGCACACCAAACTGCATTAAAAAAAGAAAACTGATAGCACTGTTAGTTTCTCTTTCTTGCCACAATTAAAATTTATAAAAAACTATACCTATTGGTAGAGAAAACAGGCAGATGTAGGATTTAATAACCTCTATATCCTTAGGGAATATTTTAGATAGTAACTTCTTTTAAAATATTTTAATGTCTAAATTTAAGGTTAGGAAATGGAGATAAAAAATTAACGGTTAAGGTAAAAATCTGCTTGTGTAATCAGAAAAGGTTACTATATTTGCACCGCAATCAGGCAATGATTTACTAACCGGAGAAATGGCAGAGTGGTCGATTGCGGCAGTCTTGAAAACTGTTGACTGTAACAGGTCCGGGGGTTCGAATCCCTCTTTCTCCGCAAAACCCTAATAATAGATTGATTATTAGGGTTTTATTTTTTTTACTTGACCAGTCATTTTAGCATTCATTCTATATCAATGCTAAAACCTGTGGGATAGTATCAGGGCATGTCGAACACCTTAAATTTTTATTACTATTATAAAATCTAAGTACTAATAGTATAGAAGTGTGCATTATGCAAAATGTATTTGTGAAGTGCCATAGGTTGTAAGGGGGACTGCCTTCGTTAACGAGTACGGTATTGAGCATGTAAAAACATGTTGGAAGTATTGTTTCGTAAAAATATTGAAGTAAATATGCTTGAACTGGCATATGAAGCCGGATTTAATTCTAAATCCTCTTTTAATAGATATTTTAAGGAAATAACTTCATAAACGCCAACAACTTATTTTAAACGATCGGTCAGCAGGCCACATTGTCAGGTGGATAGCGGAAAATTTTATTTGCTTACCCTGAATACTTGAAAGAATATCTTATTACTTACTTAATTTTTTAAATTTTCGGTATGGATGATAACATTTTTAAAGTGTATTATTAAAAGTTGTCTTTTTTAAAACTAAAGATAAAATAACTAAAATGTAATGCAATAATATCATTATGCAATGTAATAGCAATTACAATAAATGAAGTATTTCAGTACTAATTTTAAAAAATTAGACAAATTATTTTAAAATATAATCGAACACCATCATTTTTAGTTTTGCCCCATTTTAGTAGGTAATAATATAGTTATCATAATTATTAACATAAATTTTAAAATAATACAAAAAATGCCTTTTGCGATTTGCAAAAGGCAAATGTGGGCGATGAGATTATGCAGTCAAATCCGCATTATTTCTATGTTTTATAAAATTCGTATTGATTGTACCACGAACTTTAAACCAATGAATTAAAAGTTATCAATATGCGTTACCTGCTATACTGATTTTAAAGAACTATATTACTGTTAGTCAGGAGCAAACATAAGGTTTTATGTGTCCCTTAAGTATATAGTTTACCAAATTTATAGATAGTCTTTATTATCATCTCAAACCTTATATATTGATACTAAATTTTGGCGTTTTTATTTATCTTGCTATAGTCCGAACTATAGGATATCAGATATTTTAAATCCATCAACATTTTATTATCAGGAACAATCTTGCGATTGAAAAGATCATCTATAAAGTTAGACCATTTTGATTGTCTATTAATATCCTTAATAATAGTTTCATATTTCTTTGAAAAGGCTTGGTTGTGCTTATTCAAAACTCTTGAAATCTCAATGATACGTTTCAATTCCTTATAAATGACAGGAGCCTGAGTAGTCATTTTGTCAATAGAATCTAACATATTTCTGCTTGCATTTACAATTTCTTTCCGTTTGCTATTTACTTCACTATTTATCTGGATTAATTGGCTAATACCGTCTGACACCACATCAAAAGCAATTGTAGCAAATTCTGCTTTAAGATTTTTTTTAGTATAAGTTTTATTTTCTCCAAGTCTGTTTAGTGAGCCGCTCAATGAATTTAAAAGGGTTTGGCTAACATTATCAAGTTTACCTTGAAAGTCTATTGAGACATCGCCTATTACAATTTCCGGACCTGTAGCAACTACATTACTAATAGAATCAATTACCTGAATAATTTCCTTTCCATTTACCTCCTTGATCCTGGAAATTAAATTCTTTGCCAGATGAAGATTTTTTATAGCATCTTCCCTTTCACTTTTTAGATGGGTTAATGCTTCAAATCTTTTTTGATTTATTAAAAAGAATTCGTCCTGAATTGAATTAAATTTATTTTTTAAATCATAAAATGCTGCTTCTTCATCCTGAAGTTTATTATAATTACCTCCTGTAAAGAAATTTTTAATCCTACTCATACTTTTAAATACTTTAAATGTTGTCTTAAACCTCTTAGGGAAACTTCTAATTCATGAATTTCAATTTCTCTTTTAGAAGCTATGTCATCATTTACTGAAACCCTGATATTTTCGTTAATCGTAAATATTATGTAGGGCAACACAATAATATCAATGGCAAATAAAATTATTAAGGTGTATAGAATAACTATACCAATCTCATGGGTAATGATGCCATTCCATAAAAGATCTGAATGTTTATAAAATGAAATTATACTGTAGTTGCAAAACCAAAATAAAGTAATTATAAGTATTGAATATAAAAGATATTGAAATACATTTTTAGTGTAGATATAATGTCCTCCAAATAACCCGCAAAAGAAGAGATATATATATCCCTTTTTAAATGTTTTGCCATCATATTCTTCCTTTAGCTTTTCCAAAAGAATTAATCCTATCCCAAAATAAATAATTATGAATAGAATAAATAACGAGTATTTACTAAAGAAACCATTATATTCCCATTTAATTTTTGCTGCTGTTTTAAAATCAGTTCTTGCTTTATTTAAATCATTTATTTTACTGTACGCATATCCACGATTCTCAATTGTTTCAAAACTCTTAGGTACTATTGTCAAAAATTTTGAATAGTTAATTATAGCTTTATTGTAGTCATTTATAGTAGAGTAACAGTCGCCAAGTAAATTGTATATATCTGGATTATGGAATGACTGAGACACCATGAGGAAATCTTTAATCGCCTCTTTAGCATTATTACTTTTTATATTCAGCTTGCCTCGCTTGTAAAGTATCTCATCATTATTTTTACCCGGATTAAGATTTATGTATTTAGCATAATCGTTGACACTCAGCTTTTCCTGATCGTTTATAGCGTAGACGTTACCCCGCTTAAGGTAAAAAATTAAATTTCCTGGATTTCTATTTATGCAAAATGAGTAATCAGTTATAGCATTATCATAATCTGATTGAGAATAATAATCTCCCCGCAGTTCGTGGGCATCAACGTCATTCTTATAATGTTTAAGATATGTATTGATATCATCTATAAAATCATCTTTATCACCACTGTGTAAGTTAGCTATCGCACGCCCTTTATAACCTAATGAGCTTTCCCCTTCAATTTCTATCATTTCACTAAAATCATCAATGGCATCATCTAATTTGTTTAAGCCTAAGTAGGCATTACCTCTTTCTAAATATGCCATTGAAAGTGTATCTGTAATCTTTAATGCTTTAGAGGCTATTAGCTCTGCATTAGCATAATTCTTTAAATTGTTAAGTGAATCAGCCTGTTTTACAAAATGATTATATTGAAGGATTTGCTCTTCATAAGTGCTGTCAGATCCACAACTAATTATCAATACAGATAAAACGAGTAATGAGAAATATTTTTTCATACTAAAAATCCAGTTCTAATGGAGTATCCTTATCTAAAATCATTTTTTTAAAGTTGTCAAAATCTTCTAATGGGTTTTTCATTACAAACTCACTGGCGCCTCTAAGTCCTCTTAAAATAAGTTCATCATTGTCTTCGCGCATCCCCTTGTCTATCACTTCAAAATGCTTGTCTATAATTTTGCTGCGTTCAGAAAAAACCATTTGCAAAAATCCCTGCTTAAGTTTAAAGTCAGATACAATTGTAGCTAATTCATTTTTAAGCATTAAATTTTCATTATCCAATCGTTTGGATTCTAAATGTATATTACCCAATTGTAAGACACTGTCATTTACAGAGGTAATATTCTGATTGCTTCGGAAAGCAATTTCTTTTATATTTTGTAATAACACATTTGTGTCTTCAAAATTTTCTTTTGTAATTATTTCGCTCATTTTCTTTTTTTTAACTATTTGATTTTACAATGCAGGCGCGTGTTTACCTTTAGTACTTCCGTTAGGGTGCCTTATGCAGCTACCAGCTGTTAATGAAGAGATTGATGAAGAGGAAGTGCCGCAATACTTACAATTGTATTTGGCTTTTTCTGAGCCTTCATACAATTTATGTTTTCCTTTTTGAGGATGCCTAATGCACGAACCGGCAGTAAGCGAAACTATTGACGAACTTTTTGTTCCGCAATATTCACAGTAAAAATTTGACATATATGGTAGGTTTAATCGTATTAATTATCAAATATAAAATACAACTAAACACGATGTATACTGAGTTTATAAGCGTGCGCTATTAGCTAACAAGAAGGCTTTTTTGGTTTATGAACTAACTTCTAATTAAAATAATTACAATAGTCCCTTCAGTTGTTTGAGATAGGGTCAGGCCATTTTCTACTTCGGGCTGCAATAGCTCAAGGCGCTCCCTGGCTAATTGAGTGCCTTTTGATTTGTGAAGCTTTGACTTATTATTTGAAGCCACACCAATGCCGTTGTCTTCAATTTTGCATTCTAATAATTGGTCTGTAGTATTGCTAAAGCTTAACATCAATTTTGGTTCAGAATGCTCCTCTGTAAAAGCATGCACAAATACATTCTCAATAAAGGGTTGCAACAGCATTACCGGTATTTCCTGGGTATAAATATCAATGTCATTATTAATTGTGAGATCAAATTGTATACGGTTATCAAATCGCATATTTTCAATTTCTATATAGGCTTTAAGGTATTCAATTTCATCCTTCAAAGTAATTAATTGTTGCCTGGAATTATCAAGAGTTTGGCGCATTAGCCATGCCAGTTTGCTTATGTATCGTAACGAGTTATCGGTATCGTTATTAATTACAAAATTCTGAATAGCGTTCATGGCGTTAAACGTAAAATGCGGATTCATTTGTGCCACCAGCGCTTCATGCTTTGTTTCTGCGATACGCTTTTGTATTGCAGATTTTTCCCGAGCCTTGTTCCTGCTTCGCAAAAACAGATAAGCTATAGTAGTTGCCAATATTAGAATTGTAAGCATAATAAACCACCAGTTGAGCCAAAAGGGCGGATTAATATGTACAGATAGTAGTGGCAATATAGTTCTTTTACCACTATACCTGTCCCAAACTTCTACCAGTATTTTGTAATTACCATGAGGCAGATAGGGCAGGTATATATAAGGCGTAGCTGAATATGGGCTCCAGCTTTCCCTATCTTTTAGCTTGTACCTGTATTGTAGCTTTTTTGGATATAAACTCCCAACGGCTGTAAAGTTTATGGCTACAGTGTTTTGCGAGTAATCCAGGTTCAAACTTTTTTTATCGTAATAAAACCATGTAAAATTTTCTTTGCGAAGAGCAATATTGTTAATGCTAATATTGTTTATTTTTAACTTCTTTATCGCAGGACTATTCCCTGTAACTTTATTCACATCTATTACATAGTATCCGCCTGTAGTACCAAGCCATAACTTATCTCCAAAAAGCTTTGAGGATGTTACAACCCGATTTTTAAAGCCCTGCTCGCTGTCTAAAAAGCGGATATTATTGCCCTGAACTATATTAATTCCCTGTTCTGTACCAATAAATATATAGTCTTTATAGGTTTCAAGAAATGTTATTGTTTTGCCTGTAATACTATTACGGCCTATTTTAGAGATTATTTTGAATTTGGTATTGTCTTCAGCTATATAAACATCGCCAAATTCGGTAGCAATTATTAGCTGGTGTTTATTATTATTGGTAATAAATTTTAGTTTTTGTTCTTTCCAGAAACCATTACCGGCATACGAGGTAAATTCTTTACCGTCCTGTACAAAAAGCCCTTTAAAAATAGAGGCCATATAAGTTTTACCATTCATCGCTATAACCGACACGATATCAGTTGGAGTTTCAGTGTCAAATTCAGAAAAATGCTTTCCCTTTAGTGCATACTCATTATCATAAATCCTAACACCTGCATAAGGTATGGTTTCTATAAGTTTATGGGTTGGCGTAAAACCTATTTTGTAAGTATGAATAGGCAGATAGCCTGTAATTTTAAATTCGGGACTAATTCTGAATATCCCAATGTTTGTAGAAACCAAAAAGTAACTATTCTGCGTTACAATCTCGTAATATTCTATACCATCGGATGTAATAGCATAATCAAGTTCAAAATAGCCATCTTTATGAGTTGGTAAATTTCTATGGGTTTCTATAAAATTTTGCTGGTAACACTTAAAATCAGTATTGGTGAGGGTATATTGACTTAGATCGTTAGAGTTAAGTACACTTAAACCTTTTTGGTGTAATAATAATTTGTGTTGCTTAAAACTTTCTATATCAATAACTTTTACATTATTAAAATCGTAATGTAAAATGGCGTTATCTAATCGTGTTTCATAAATACCTTTGTCTTTAGAGCCGGTATACAAAATATTTTTTTTAGCATCAAAAACTACATTTAATAAGTTGTTAGAGTCAACACCATAATCAGCAGAAATATTTAGCATTCCATTACTATTAATATAGTATAAACCGCCGTCGGGTTTAAAAACACCCCATGCAGCTGCATATAGTTTTTTATTAGAATCTTCTGTGTAATCCCAAACTATAGAATGTCCAATTTTTTTATATTCAATATGTCCTACCGCAAAATTATTAATACCAAACTTTTCAATAAAACCTTTATTACTATTATATAAAGTATCGTTAAAAACTCCAAAGCTATAATTATGCTTGTTTCGATATACCGGAATGATTTTAGGCGTTACATTTTCCTCAATCTTATAAAAACCCTCGTTAACCGTGCTAAAGTATACCTGATTGTCATGTAAAAAGAAATCAGTCACTATAAAAACCTTAAAGTGAGGTTCTATTCCCTTAGCAGTCGTAATTGCACGAGTTGCTAAATCTATTATAGACACACCTAACTCTGTTCCCACATACATTTTGTGGTCATGATAAAAGAGTTTACGAACCTTATTACAAGCTAGCCCATTTTTAGTGTTAAATACGGTAAACCGTTTGCCGTTAAAACAGGTAACACCCCCGCCATAACTGGCAAACCACATATTGTCTTTATCATCTTGTGTAATATCCCAGCAATTATTAAACCCAAGTCCGTCTTGAGTTGCCAGGGAGTGAAAAGTACCGTCTGCAAAACGGGAAACGCCATTTTCTGTTCCAATCCATAGCGCATCTTCAGAGTCCATGAACAACGCCCGCACAGCATTATTAGGTAATCCATCCGCCGTTGTATAATTGCATGATGCTAGTTGTTGTCCGTAACATACTATATTGAATGCTAATGCTACAACTATTAGATAGGCCTTATTTAGTGATGGCATCTATAAGTGATTTCTTCGTATAATAGTGATCTGAAACCGATAGCTGCGCACCCGTTAATAAATGCAGCGTGCTATCATCGGCGGCAAAAGAAGTTATATAGTTCTTATTTACAATAAAGCTTTTGTGCACCCTTAAAAATGTGCTTGGATTCAAAAGATCTTCCATCTCTTTCAATGACTTTGAAACATGAAATTCCTCATGGATAGTATATACAAAAGCATACGCACCGTCAGACTTGCAATGCGTTACAGCATTTGCCTGAACCACCTGAAAGCCATTTTTGTTAGAAAGTGGCAACAGCTGTTTATCACTAAATTGATTGTTTATATTTTCAGTTAAAATTTTAAAGCGGTCTATTCCAATAAAATTTATTTTATACTCTTCAAACCTGTTAACAGCTCTTTTTAATTCTTCAAAATTTATAGGTTTTAATAAATAGTCAAAGGCACTGCTCTTTATTGCCTGGATAGCAAAATCTTTATGGGCTGTAGTAAATATAACCTGAAATTTAGGCTTGCTGAAATAATTAAAAAGCTCGAAGCCATCTTCGCCCTGCATTTGTATATCGAGAAAAACCAAATCAGGATTATGCTCTTTAATAGCAGCAATTGCTTTTTGAATTGTGGAGCAATCTTCAACAATATCAATTTTGTCACTGCAATAATTTACACAAAGGCTTCGCAATGTACTTCTGGATTTTAATTCATCATCAACAATTATGGCGCGTATTTTCATGAGTTCGGGCATCTTAATATGGCTAAATTAAAAAACTATTGCTTACTTATATTTAAATATTGAAAAACTAACTTAGATTATTACCCGCTTTCCAGATTTATTACTGAGATTATATATCAAGGTTCCGTATCACAGTATGCTAATAGCTTTATTAGCAAAAACTTTGTTAAATTTATCCCCAATGCCTGAGTAGCCAGCAACCAATAAATCAATGGAATCGAAATTTAGTTTTTTAAAAGGATATCTCGAACTGTACACGATAATTGTACTCTCCGAAAAACTGGTACATATAGCTGCAAGTTCTTTTTTAGCTAAATCACGTTTTTTCAGTAATAAGTTAGCGCAATTGGTTTGGGATTTTGAAAAGATTGAATCCTTTTATGGCACACAATCGGAAAGGGTTAATAACTTATTTTTAAGGATTTTATATCAGATATAATTAGAGATTTATTTTATTTTATTAGAAAAATCAGGCAATAAGACAACCCATGTAGGCAATAGTTCTGAAGCTGAAGCTATATTTATCTTAAAAAAATGCTATCAGCTTGAAAGATAGTTTTATGAAACTTATGGAGATATTCAATTAGATGTTGAAATCTATATTTTACCACCTGATGATAAAAAGCAAACCATTGATTCTCTTGAAGAGCGACTTGGCGAGCTGGAAGTCGAGATTACCAATTATCAGTCAAAAATAGATGAGCTTAACACAAGCCCAAAAATCGTAGAAGAACGTAAACAACGATCTTTTAAGAATTCAAATAGTATAGGAAAAAGTGAGGCTGTAAACTATGGATCAGCTTTCCCTATAAAATAAATCATCTTAAATTTTAAAACACTTAATTATGGCATATTTAAAAAGTATAGTAGTGACAATTTTAAAACGAGCACGCATACGTTTAAGAAGATGAAAATATTATTAACTCAGCTTATTTGTCAGATTTTAATATAACCTCATTTACAAAGCTAATTAATGATTTAACCGGAGTTGTCAATAATCCGGACGACTACTTATATTGGGGACAAGTACAAATAATGATAAATTCCGGTCACCTCGTTTCTACTTGCTTTAATGAGTTTGATCAGGAATCATTACCAAGTGTCCCCACCCAAGATCTTTTAGATTTTGTAATAGAGGCCAAAAACTTTAAGGAATTCTATGTAAATCTTAATAATTTAAAAGATCTTGTTGGGCAGGCCTTCAACACTATTAAATCTAATCCTACCGCTTATAAAGCATTCTCTAACTCTAACGTTGATTTTAGTGTAACTATCAATGATGTTGTTATATTGCTAACACTTTCGGAACAAGACTTCAATTTATCGCAATCTCAATATGTAAATCAATTGAAAGTTTTTTAAGGGCGTAAACTCTTTTTATATAATAGCAGTTCCTCATAACCAAAATATTCGCAATAATGCCACAAACCAATAATAACCCAGCCATCATTAAGAGGTATTATCCCAAGTTATCTTCTATAGTAACCCTGGATGATTTTCCTGAAGCGTTATCTTTTATAAAAGTAGCGTTACAGGATATCTTTAACCATATCCATTAAAAAGACCTCCAGTATAAAAAAAGCCCTAAGGGAGATTCCGCATTTTACAGCCTTAGCATCGTTTCGAAAAAGCTTGTTTTGGAACTTTTCGGCTCAGGGATAAGCTTGGTGCTTAATCCTGAACAGTCATATGACAATGATTTTTTCGTCTCGGCCTTCCCGGTTACAGTAGAATACCAATGGAAGATACCGGGGATATCTGTAAATCCTTTTTGCATATTTTGTGGGAACGGGCTCTCGGCATTTTCCGGCTGACCGCCCGCCTCAAATTGCATGGATACAGATACTACCAGTCTTGACCCGTCAGACCAGCTTTCTAATGCATTTTTATTACTAAAATCATTTGCCAATAACGAATTTACCGGCAGTAACCCTGCGATCCCCGCCATGCTTGCTTGTTTTAAGAACGTTCTTCTGTTATTCATAATATACCTTTTTAAATCAGTACGTTAATTACTATTGTTATTTTTTGAAAGCTTTTTCTAATACAGGTGTTTGTTCATAAAGATAAAATTTATCTATGAGCCCGTTATCAACGTGAAAATGTATGGCTGCAAACATGGTAAAGTTTTTACCGCTGTGCTTAAATTGCCGTCCCAGCTTTAAAAACAATGCTGCGTCCTTACCATCAATAAGTAGTGCATCTATAGCAACTTTTTCTTTTCCCGGGAAAAAATAGGAAAAAAAGTGTTTTAAAAATCAATATTGCCTAAATGCACTACGGGTTTCCTTAATATAGTTCAATGTATTAAAGCGATAATTGGTGGAAATTCGCATTCTCAGAATTTACCAAGGATTGCTATTATTACAGCATGGCATTAAATCCAAATCAGACCTTGCCATAAAAGCTAATATTATTAATGACCTCGAAGGATACAATGAAATCTATTTCAGGTACAACGGAACTCCGATTACTCACGTATAATGTTTTTATCTGTATATGCCAACCGGGCAATTTCATCTTTTCTTTTAAAAATAACACCTTTGTGGTCTTGTATATAACTTATAATCTCTCTAGTTGCCGAAACCATTTGTGGGGTGCCGCCAATACGGTCATGGAAACTGATTGACATTTGCCGTCGTTTTCTTTCGGATTCTATATAGAGTTGGTCGAATTCCATTTTTACTTGGCGTACAAATTGATCTGTACTAAAATTTTTACCTTCTACCAGTACAATGTCGTTGCATCGCAATGTGTAAGGAACTACTGCAAAATCCCTGCCTTTAACAGTTATCAAAAAGGGCTCGTCGCGGCTCAGGTCGTCAATGTGGTACTTAAAGCCAAGTTCCTGTAAAATTTCGAGCGTATTCACACCCCTGCGCAACCAGTTGGCATTATACCCTACAGGTGTAAAACCAGTAACTTTTTTTATCGCATCAGCCCCATCCTTAATAAATTTTTTCTCTTCATCGTAAGGCATACTGTACTGGCTTGCCCAGTTCATTCCGTGGGCAGCAGCTTCGTGGCCGCGGTCTACTATTTCTTTAGCAAGATGCGGATTTTTTAGCACTGCAGACCCCACCATATGCGATGTCACTTTTATGCCAAGAGCATCCCAATTATCCAGCATTCTCGGAATGCCCTCCTTAAATCCGTAATTATACCACGTTTCACCGGGGATATCTGTAAATCCTTTTTGCATATTTTGTGGGAACGGGCTCTCGGCATTTTCCGGCTGACCGCCTGCCTCAAATTGCATGGATACAGATACTACCAGTCTTGACCCGTCAGACCAGCTTTCTGATGCATCTTTATTACTAAAATCATTTGCCAATAACGAATTTACCGGCAGTAACCCTGCGATCCCCGCCATGCTTGCTTGTTTTAAGAACGTTCTTCTGTTATTCATAGTATACCTTTTTAAATCAGTACGTTAATTACTATTGTTATTTTTTGAAAGCTTTTTCTAATACAGGTGTTTGTTCATAAAGATAAAATTTATCTATGAGCCCGTTATCAACGTGAAAATGTATGGCTGCAAACATGGTAAAGTTTTTACCGCTGTGCTTAAATTGCCGTCCCAGCTTTAAAAACAATGCTGCGTCCTTACCATCAATAAGTAGTGCATCTATAGTAACTTTTTCTTTTCCCGGAAAAAAATAGGAAAAAAGTGTTTTAAAAACTTCGGGGATTTCAGACCTTTTTGTCCTTATACCAGTCCACGGGAATATCTTAGATTCAAATATGTACCAGTCTACGTTTTCAGCTACAAATGTGGCAATCTTGTCGGGATTACTTTCGCCAAAGGCAACTAAAAAGTTCTCTACGGCTTTCCTTGTTTGGGTTTCCTGAGCAACATCCTGAGCTGCCAACATATAAAAAGACAAAAGGAAACTGCATAAAATTATAATTTTCTTCATGATTGTTTTTATTTTTAAATTAACCTGCAATTGTCAGACAGACTTCTTTTAGATATTTTAAAATTTAAGCTGCGTAGTAATGCCTGCAAAGATGATGTCTTTACCTGTACCTGACACTTTAAGGTAGTCTCCAGCCTGAAACCAGGTAAACTCTGCCCTGAAATAAAGATATTGGTTTGGCTGGAAAACAATTTCACTCTCAAGCTGTCGGCCGATTTTTTGGGCGTTGGAGCTTCCTGCCGGGTAAATCATGGATACATTAGGCGCATAAATGCCATCCTGAATACTGTAGCGCCAAAACATATCATAGTCTATTACCCACTCGATACTTTTTGACAGTTCGAAATTAAGTGAGGGATGGATATCGATAAGGTTTGACGGGCCAATAACCGAAGCCAGCCCAAAATATGCCCCCCTAGGAAATAATGGGTTAAAAGTCTGGAGGCTTTTGTCGCCAGCAATATGGTCACCACTTATCACCTCTGTTTTTAGCCCAATTTCAGGCTTTAGCCACACTTTCGTAAATTCATACCCTCCATTGATAGAAGCAGTGTAGGCACTGATATTTTTTTGCCCTACTTTACCAAATTGATATACTGCTTCGGCATCGTAACGCCACCCGTTATATTTTCCCCAGGTTCGGGCGCCTGCCGAATGCCTCGTTTCTCTTCCCTGGGCATCATCAAATGTTGCGTGGCTGCGCTTGTAGCCCAAATAGTAAAGATCAAGGTTTGTTATCACAGGCAGGTTACTCAGAGTGAGGTAGCTACCCCAAAATTTTCTGTCATACGTAAATTTATCATCAAAAATATCCTTTTTCGTAATAACATAATTGCTGTAAAAAAAATCTGCTTTTGTATTTTTATAATGCAGCATCATTTTCGCCGCATCAAATGCCTGACGGTTATTTGGCCCTTCGCGCACTGAGACCAGCCGTTGCGATCCATAGGATAATTCCTGTCTCCCTAAGCGGAAAGAAATATTCCCTGCATCTTTAAAAGAGGTAGAATACTCTGCAAATGCCTGATGCAGGTCTAATGGGTTAAGGTCTACAGGGCTGGTATTCTCCTTACCATCTGCTGTACTGCTTTGCACCTGCACGAAAGCCCTGAAATGAGTCCCAAAATGCGTATCGGTATGAAACAGCCATCGTGTAAGCACATAACCATCAGGATCTTTAGGGTCATCGCCCCAATTTTCATTTTTCACATAAAAGTACTGGTAACGAATATCTCCGCCGAAGCTTATATATGAGTTTCCCGAGGCTGACAATGGGGTATATTTGATTGCCTTATACCAGTTTCCCTTTGTTGTATCTGTTGCAAGTACCCGGTAATCTTCATCAAAACGCAGGGACTTAAATTCAGGGTACTGCTGCGCACTCAGGCAAAGGCAGCTAATGAATGCCAGAAAGAGTAGTATTTTTTTCATTATAGTATTGTAATATTTAAAAAGAAAACTACTTGCTATTTGCCTTAATATCTTTGTAAGCGTTGGGAACATTAAAATTGTAATGCAACCAGTTAAACAATGTATACCCTTTGTTAAACTCTTTCATAGTCACTGTGGCTTTGGTCTCTTCAAGGGTTTTTCCGCTTTTCACGGCATCTTCAACATTGCTTTTCAAGGTTGTAAGATAATCCATTGTAAATTTCATACCTGTCTTGTTGGTAATTCGGCCATGGCCGGGTACTACAATGTCATTCTCGCCAACCATGTTGTATATTTTTTTCATATTGTTTACAGGCTCTAAAAAATAGCCATCAAAAAGCCATGGTATTGCAGGGCCTTCGGCAATAACCGGATTACCGGCCCAAAGCACGTTTTTAGTGGTCGACTTCAGGAAAACAAAAAGATCGGCAGGAGATTGTGCAGTCCCTACATTGATTAACTCCACCACATTACCGGAACCAAGATCAAGTTTTATTGTTTCATTGATTGGTATTGCAATGTCTGCCGGGCGGTAAACACTTTCCTCAATACCACGGCCCTTGCCAAACAGGCTTATCATAAACTGCTTAATGTTGTCATAGTTTTTAGAAAGGTTTTCTTTGCAAAACTCATTTTGTATAATTACCGTTTCTTTCGGGAGCAGGTAATTTCCAAAACAATGGTCGCCATGGTCGCTGGTGTTTACTGCATATATAATTGGCTTTTGGGTTACAGAGCGAACCAGTTTATATAATTGGTCATACAACCTTTTGCTCAGCATTGTCTCAATAAGCAACACTCCTTTATCGCCTACGATAAAACCTGCAGACGTGGCCTGGGGTATGCCCTGGGTGGTTTCTTTTTCAACCGTAGAAGGCAAAACCGTATACACATTATCTGATATTTTGTGGAGTTTTAGTGTCACGGCATTAGCATCCCATATAGGCACATGATCCGGCATTGGGAACTGTGCAAAGGCAGGATGTGAGGCACAAAGCAAAATAAAAGCTATAAAAAGGGATAAGATGTTTTTGTTTGGTATCATAATTTGAGATGATTTGAAAATTAAATACAGAATTGTTATTTTTGATAGCCACCATAATATTTAACAGGCGACCATGCAGGTATTACTTCCGGAACCGGCGGGCTGTATTTTTCGAAAGAGCCTTTTGCGTAAACCACTTTCCCATTTACAACAGTTAGTAGCGATTCTATACCACGCACGGCATCGGGGGCAATGGTAAAGTAGTCATCTGAGAGTATTGCCATATCAGCATACATCCCTTTTGTTAATTTGCCCTTTACTTTTTCCTCACCCGAACACCATGCACTTCCTGAAGTGTACAGCTTTAGTGCGGTATATTTATCAAGTACCTGATCTTTTGGCCAGAACTGCATACCGCCAATTGTTTTACCGGTAATAAGCCAGTGGAGTGCCATCCATGGGTTATACGTTGATATTCGTGTCGCATCGGTACCCATACCCACGGGAATACCCATTTCCAGCATTTTTTTGATTGGGGGCAACTGGGTTATAGGCGCACCGTACATTCTATTATACAACTCTCCCTGATAGTACATGCGAAACTGTACTGCAATACCACCTTGTAACTTTTTGACACGTTGTAGCTGTTGGGGTGTAATAGTTTCGGCATGGTCAAAAAACCACCTTAGTCCGTTAAATGGTATTTCAGCATTTACTTTTTCAAACACGTCCAGCATGCGGTCTATAGACTCGCCATACGTTGCATGAAGCCTGAAAGGCCACCTGTTCTTTACCAATAGGCGGATTATTGGCTCCAGGTCGGCTTCCATTTCATGAGAAAGCTCGATCCTTGGTTCCAGGAAGTTCTCAAAATCAGCAGCAGATGCAACAAGGTTTTCACCCGCGCCTTCCATCGAGTAGCCATTAGCCATAAAAAGATTGTCGTTTTTATTAATATGGTTTTCTGCCACCCACTGCTCATAATCCTGAAGTTCTTTACCTTTTTGCTGTGCAAATAGGTAGTAAGAAATCCGGAGGCTAAGCTTACCTTGTTTTGCAAGTTCTAAAGCCGTAATGTAGTCGGCAGGATAATTCTGGCTACCGCCTGCAGCATCAATCACACTTGTTAGCCCAAACCGGTTAAGCTCCCTGTTAAATTGCAGCGAACTGTTGGCACGCTCCTTAGCACTTAGTTTGGTAGTTAGCCCCAGGGTGGTATATATGGCCTTAGGGGTTTCTTTGGCATACATTATGCCGGTTAGCTTACCACTTTTGTCCTGTTCAAGGAGGCTACCTTCATAATGGGTATCTTTTGTATAGCCCAAAACCTCAATCCCTTTTTTATTAAGGAAAGCTTTGCCGTACAGATAGGTAATAAAAACAGGTTTATCAGGTACTGCCTCATTAATTTCTTCAATGGTAGGCTGCCTTTTCTCTTCAAACTGAAACTCGTTCCAGCCGCCTACAACTTTTATCCATACACCGGGAGGTGTCCTTTCGGCTTGTTCACGAAGCATTTCCATAGCCCTCTTTAGGGTTTTTACCCCATCCCAACGCAGTTCGGCATTATAGTTAAGACCTTCCCTGATAAAGTGGATGTGGCTGTCGTTAAGCCCCGGTATAATTGTTTTGCCCGTAGCGTCTATAACTCTGGTTGTGGTACCTTTATAATTGTTCAGGATACTTTTTGTAGTTCCTGTTGCCAGTACCAGCCCGTTTTTTACCGCTATAGCCTCTACAAAATCAGATGCCTTTTCCATTGTAGCTATTTTGGCATTGTGAATAATAAGATCTGCATTTTGTGCCCTCATGAGCAGGCTGCTAAGGAGTGTTATTATAAGGAAGTAACGTTTCATAAGCATTTATTTAAGTATTTGCAGCAGTTATTTAGATGTAAAAAAGTCAATCAAATCTTTTTGCACCTGTGCGGTATTTTCCTGAACAATCCAGTGGCCTGCCCCTGCAATCTTAGATTCGGATACATTTTCGGCAACCAGTTTTGAATGGTCTTTAAGAAAAGCTGCCGCAAAATATTCGCCTCCCATAGCCAATAGGGGCATTTTCAATTTCTTTTTCATGAACTCCTTGTTGTCTATAGCATCCTGCTTAAAGCCGCCAAACCACTTAAATGATGATTTTGCACCATTCTCTACAGCATAAGCCCTAATAAATTCGGCAGTTTCCTCAGCAGTAAAAGGATCTTTTACATGCCCTACTACAGGCCAGAAATTTGTTAGAAATTCTTTTTCTTTTCCTTTTACAATATCACCGGATGCCGGCCAGGCAAAAAAGCCAAACCACCACGCAGATGCTGAAACCTCAGACCACACCGGCTCTACACCCGGAAGCAATGCATCCATTAATGCCACTTTTTGAACTTCATCTCCATACTGAGCTGCATAAGCATAGGCAACCATGAGGCCTATATCATGGCCCGCAAGATTGATCTTGTTATATCCAAGCTTTTTTACAAGCTCATGAATATCAGTCGCCATTGTCTTCTTATCGTAACCGCCTTCCGGTTTATCCGATTCGCCCACACCCCTTAAATCCGGGGCTATCACGGTAAAGTACTTTGACAGTTCGGGCATTATTCTGTTCCACATATACCAATTTTGTCCAAAACCATGAACCAGTACCAGGGGAGTGCCTTTCCCCCCAATAACGTAGTGAATGTTTGTTCCGTTAACATTAGCGGTCTTATGCTCAAAATTAGCGGGAGCAGGTGCTGGTTGCACAGATCTATCAGTCTGAACTTGGTTTTGAGCAGGCTCTGGTGTAATTTCTTCTTTTTTTTGACCTGTACAGGCCATAAGACCCATGGTTGCCAGTAATGCTACTACCCTAATTTGTTTAATAAATGGGTTTTTGTAAATTGTTTTCATGTTTTTAAATTTTAAATGATTTTTAATTGCGTTTTAATTTCTGTATCTGAGTTATTGGAAATTCTAAAATTGTTTGGTTTTTACCAGGCTGTCCAGCCAGTTTTCTATATACAGTGCTATTTCCTGCCATCCGGGCTGGCCCAGTACAAAGTGGTTGCGGCCCGCAAATTCATGGTAGGCGGTTACCGACCCGCTATGGCTGTATTTTTTATAATTGCTGTAATTAAGCGATGCAGGTATGGTATGGTCTTTCTCTCCGGCTATGAAAAGAAGCGGGACATGCGGAAGGTTAAAGTTTACCTTAGCGGCTTTTGTAATGGTGTCGCGCACTACCAGTTTAGATTCCGGTATTGCAAACTGGCAATATGATTTTTCCTGCCACTCCTCGGGCATACCATTAGTAAATGCATACTGCCACTGACTAAAGCTCATCATAAATGTCTTACTTGGGTCTGTAAAAAATCCAAGTGGCCCCCAGCCGGCAATCAGGAAAGACAGCTTAAAAGTAAATATACCCTGTGGAGGAACTGAATGAATTGCTACTGCTGCATGCCCCAATCCTTTTTGAATAAGTAATTGCGCTATGAGGCCCCCAATAGAATGCCCAATAATAATGGGTTTCTCCGGCAATGCCCCGGCTACCTCGCTAAAATAGTTTACAAGGTCAGTAAGGCGTAGTGCAGCAACATCAGGATCCGGGTGACGGCATTTTAGTATCTCTGCCGTAGCATCTTTTTTCGGCCACGCCGGTGCCAGGGTAATGTATCCTTTACTCTTAAAGAATATTTTCCATTCATCCCAGGCAGCATTACTTATAAATGCGCCAGTTATAAAAAGTATTGTATTAGGTTTTTGCGTTGACATAAAAATTTATTGTTGATTACTTTGATAATATCTAATTGCAAGCCAAATAATTAAAATGCTAAAAATCAAACATTTACGAATTTTATATATTTATATACTAACTATATTTCGTTGAATAATGATATTATCCAACCTTATTACGTTGTTAAGTTTTTCTTAAAAAAAATCAGCCTCTGTGTTTTCAAAGAAGTTACATAAATCGTAAATTGCCTTCAAATTGTTCCTGCAATTAATATCTTATTAATATGCAACACCCTTTTACATTACTTAAGTTAGGCATCCTGATTCTGGCCTTTATAACTGCAAGTCCATTAACTGCGCAGCGAAAGGTCATGCAGACTGACGAAGTTTACAAAATGGAATATAAACTGGCTGGTTTACCTTCCGATACCAGCAAGGTATATGTGCTGCTAAACCTAAGCTATACGTATCTTTATCAGCATACACCCGAATTTCAGAATTTAAAAAAGGCATTTATATATGCTGCTGAAGCAGAAAAGCTAAGCGCTGCCATTCATTATAAAAAAGGTATTGCCGAGAGTTACCTGTTACTTTCTATGATAAAACAGGAAGATACTGATTACAGGCAGGCAAGGGTTTATGCGGCTAAAGCAGTAGAAGGTTTTAAGCCGCTTAACGAACCAGATCTTTTAGGCGAGTCGTGGGTTATGCTATGGTCTACCAATACATTATTACACGAACCATACCTAACCAGAGTACGCCTTATAGAGAATGCTGCCGCGTCATTTGCGCGTGCAGGAAATGCAAGAAGGGAAGGAGACTGCATGGGAGAGTTAGCGGATATGGTACAAATTAACGGGGAATACGCAAGAGCTACACTATTACTTAACAAACAACTAAAACTTTATAAGCAAACCGGGCAAAAAAAACTGTGTTACGTTTATGATCTTACCGGCAGGGTTTACTTGTCTATTGGAAACTTGGAAAAGGGTTTGGAAAATGTACTTATGGCAGAGAAAAATGCAGATGAAATTGGAGAATCGGGGATATTTAGAAGCACGCTTAATAACAGTATTGCCTTAGCCTACGCTAAAATAGGCCAGCCACAAAAAGCAATTCCTTATATTGATAAAGCCCTGCAAATAGCTGTTAGTTATAATGACCTGGACAGGATAGGGGTAATCCTGATTAACAATGTAGATTTATTAACTACGCTTAAAAAAACTACTAAAGCTATATCACTTGTAAATAGCATGGCACACATGTACCCAAATCTTAACGATAAAAAAGATCCTATCCTGCCCTACATGATGGCTAATTTATACTGTAAAAGAAAAGAGTTTGGTAAAGCTGCTTACTACTATAAAATTTTAGAAAGTAAAATAAATAAGCATGGTGCCGAATTGGATAAAGATTATATTTTTGATTATATAGGCTCTATTATAAATTATAACATTGCCACAGGAAATTTTGTTAAGGCATCGTTGTATAACTCTAAATATGACAGCCTTTGCGGCCTTAGAGAACGAATGTCGTGTCACAAATATGACCTTTGGGCGTTTAAGATCGATTCGGCTTCAGGAAATTATGTGGCAGCGATACGGCACTACCAGCATTATAAAAAGGCTAATGACGATATGCTGAGTGAGGCAAAGACAAAGCAGATTAACCAGCTGGGAATGCTTTATGAATCTGAAAAAAAAGATAAAAATATTCAGTTTTTACAGCAACAAGCTCAGGCGCAGCAAAGCCGGCTTGAGTCGGCTAACTTTGTACGTAATACAAGCCTGGCAGGTTTCCTTTTACTAATCATCTTTATTTTTTTCATGTATAAAAACTACATGGCTAAACAGAGAACAAATATTGAACTTAGCTCACAAAAAGAAGAAATAAAGTTGAAAAATGAGGCATTACACCACCTTGTAAAAGAAAAAGAATGGCTGCTAAGGGAGATTCACCATAGGGTAAAAAATAACCTGCATATGGTTGTGGGGCTGCTTGCCAGCCAAGGTGAGTATTTAAAGAGCAAGGAAGCAGTAGATGCTGTGGGGGAAAGCCAGCGCCGAGTAGAAGCGATGTCAATTATTCACCAAAAACTCTATCAGTCAGAAAGCCTTTCTATGATAGATATGCCATCATACATCTACGAGCTTACAGAAAACCTTGCCACCTCATTCGAGCTGAGAAATAAAATACGCTTTCAGCTCGACATATGTAAAACTGAATTTCCTCTTTCCCATTCGGTTCCCATAGGGCTAATTGTTAACGAGGCAGTTACCAATGCCATTAAATATGCTTTCCCAAACCGGGATCATGGAATTATTGAAATTATGCTCTATAGAAATAACACTAATAATTACATACTTACAATTAAGGATGATGGAATAGGTATAGGCAAGGATTTTTCTGTTAATGACTGCCCTTCACTTGGACTTAGACTCGTTGATGGTCTTTCGGGAGACATGCAGGGAGATTTTGATATTACAGACAACAATGGGACAGAGATAACCTTAAGGTTTACTATTTACGATGATATGGTGCCGGAGCTAAAAATCACTTAAAATTAAAATGGATACAAGTACTAAAATACTGATCGTAGAAGATAATTTTGTAGAGGCAAACCACCTGAGGTTAATGCTTAAAAAAGCAGGTTATGCCACTACGGGAATTGCCAAGACGTATAATGAGGCAATAGCATGCATTAGGAATGAAAGGCCGGGCTTGGTACTGTTGGATATATTTCTTTTAGGAAATAAAACAGGCATAGACCTTGCAAATCACCTTAACGACGAGAATATTGGCTTTATTTATCTATCCGCCAATTCTAATGAGGATATGCTAAATGCTGCTAAGGCTACGAGGCCTTATGGGTTTCTTGTAAAGCCTTTTAGAGAGAAAGACCTACTTATTACGCTACAAATTGCCGGATACCATCAGCAATACGGTATTGAATCTTCAATACGGAAAGAGCAGTTATTTCAAAAACAACTAAGCAATATATTGGACGAAACAGGAGCGTGGGGCGAACGCCTGTTCAAAGTTGGTAAAGCCCTCCAACCCCTTATCCCTTTTGATTTAATGATTGCCATATACCGCACAGGGCCTGACCCTGATGATATAGTACTGGGATTTTTGCGGGTGGGATTTAGCGAATATCATAAAATTACTATTGATGAGTTGCAACACCTTTCGCGACTTAAGATAGGTGAGATAAAAAAACTACAGGAAAATACCATTGTAGATACGCAGATTTCATTATATAGCGAAGAGGACTTTCAAAAGGCAGCTCAGAAACCAACAATGAAAAAACTAATTGCAGAATATTTGGGTATGCGTTCTAACCTGACCTTACCCATCCCTTTATCTATTAATGATAAAGACAGGTATTTCTTCTCTTTTTTCAGCCGGAAGGCAGATGGATTTAATGATACCCACGTTGATATTTGCAAAAGGCTGCAACAGCCACTTATTTATACGGTAGATAGCATCCTGGCGCGTGATAAAAGATCTTATGTGCAGGAATCGCCCAAAGCACTGAGCATTAAAGGTCCCGGAAAGGAAGGATTTGAAGGTATTGTTGGCAAAAGCCCTTTACTACTGGAAATTTTTGATCACATAGCGCAGGTAGCTCCAGGCGACACAACAGTTCTTATTACCGGGGAGAGTGGCACAGGTAAAGAGCGTATTGCCAGTAGCATTCACAATCTTTCAAATAGGAAAAAAGGGCCGTTTGTAAAGGTAAACTGCGCCTCTTTACCGTATAACCTCATTGAGTCCGAATTATTTGGTCATGAGAAGGGTGCCTTTACGGGTGCTTTGGAACGAAGAAAAGGACGTTTTGAGCTTGCGGATAAAGGAACATTATTTCTTGATGAAATTGGTGAAATGCCTCTTGAAATGCAGGCAAAATTGCTTAGAGTGCTGCAAGAGAGAGAAATTGAGCGTGTTGGTGGAGGCATTTCTATTAAAGTGGATGTACGCATTATTACTGCAACTAATAAAAACCTTGAGAAAGAAGTTGCCGAGGGCAGATTTAGACTGGACCTTTATTACCGCCTTAATGTGTTCCCGCTACATTTGCCGGCATTAAGGGAGCGCAGGGAAGATATTGGCGTTCTCGCCCGGCACTTTGTTGAGATTTATAATGCCAAAACCGGTAAAAATATAACAGTCCTTTCATCAGGTGCCTTAAACAGCCTGTTGTCCTACAGTTGGCCAGGTAATATCAGAGAGCTTGAAAATCTCATTGAGCGTAGCGTACTGCTTGCTAAAGGCACCACTATTGTTGAAATTCCTCTACCACACAATGATACAGAGGCGCTAAATATTGGGGAACCCCGGCTTAAAACTATTGAAGAAAATGAGAGAGCCCATATTATTGCTGCATTAAAGCAATGTGGGGGCCGTATACGGGGTGCAAATGGAGCCGCAGAAGTTTTAGGTGTCCCGCCAACAACATTGGCATCAAAAATGCAAAAGCTTAACATAAAAAGGAGCCATCGGTAAGATATATTTGCGTTAAAATGCAAAAAAAAAGAGCTTGTGAAACAAACGCAGATAATTTTAAAATCTGGTTGGATAAACCGAACTTGATTGACCCCTTTTGCCGATTTAGAATTGACACCTTTCTCTATTGGTGTACAAATAATTAGCATTGTCATTAAAATTGGCGGAGAGGGGCCAACGTAATTAATTTATCCAGTGCAGGGGTAAAATAAAAAAACCTGCAACTTCGTAAAGTGCAGGTTTTCTGTGATTTAACTTACTTTATAATAATATAAAGCTTACTTTTGGTGGGCGATGAGGGGTTCGAACCCCCGACCCCCTCGGTGTAAACGAGGTGCTCTGAACCAGCTGAGCTAATCGCCCCAATCTTGCAATCGTTGTGGATACTTCCGTATTGCGAGTGCAAATATAACACTCTTTTTATATTCTGCAAGGCTTTTTACATAAAAAATTATCGTTTTTTTACATCTATCAGTATTGCCTTATCTTCAAAATTTGCAACTTCAATATCAATAGGTTGATTGCTAATAGTTTTTCCTTCTATTACATAAAGTTTACCACCAGCCTTAAGGGGCTTTTTACTCCGCGAAAAATTAACATCACCATATAAAATAGTATTATCTATATCGGTTTGCGTTACCCATCCTGCTTTTAATGTATGCTGCGCCTCTTTAGATATTGTAAGCCCTTTCTCGCGAATGTTTTTTTTGACCCTGCAATTGGGCAGGTAACAAAATTCGGCTCCTTTACCATTAAAAATATAATACATAAGGAATCCCCCAATCATGAACCCAAAAAGATAATATGCTAAACGAAATTTAAACTGCATTGCTGTAATTTTTTTTGCAAAAGTACGCAAAAGCTCAGGCATTTTATAGATTAGTAAATGTTTAATCGAGATAGTGCAAGTATTATAAACTTGTAATAAGGATGCGCATACCTACAATTGCAAGACATATTGCCAAAACCTGTAGTATAATGTTACTTTTTATTTTATGAGATAAGAATGCACCCAGTTGTGCACCGGGAATAACACCAAGTGCTATAAAAAGAATCATGTGTAATACATGCGGGTCATTATAAGTACCTTTGCAGGCATGGGTAACAACACTTGCGGTTGCCATAACCGCAAGTATAAAATGAGATGTTGCTGTTGCTATGTGCACAGGAAATTTAAGCCAGTTTACCATGGCCGGTACATGTATTATACCTCCACCTATACCTAATAGCGGAGAAATGTAACCAACCAGCAAACTTACAATGTTACCATTAACGGGGTTATAACTGTAGTGGTATGTAGTGCCAGCGCTATCAGTTAAAATATGTTCCTGAAATCCCTTTTTTAGAACTATCTGGTTTATACAGGCTTTATGGGTTGCATTTTTGTAAACAAGGTAGGAGGCAAGTAAAACTAACAGCATACCTATAATTGTATTAAAGGAGTGCTGGGGTATATACTGCACGGTAAGCACGCCTAAAATTGATCCCGGTATGGTATATAGTGCAAAAACAATTCCGGCACGATAATCTATCCTGCCACTGCGGGCATAAGCAACAGATCCTGATAATGCATTTACTGCCACTACGGCAATACTTATAGCTGTGGTAACCTCCGGTTCTAAGTCAGGATAAAAGATAAGTAGGAGGGGTACAAGTATAAATCCACCTCCGGCGCCTATAAGAGTACCAAAAGTGCCTATAAAAAAACCAGCCAGTAATAATGCTATGCTTTCCAAACCTGTAAACTATTTATATTACAAATTTGATAAAATTAAACTACAAAACATACTTTTATTTATGAAATATGTTTTGTAACTAACTGAAAATTAATAGTATGCTAAGAATATAGATTTAGTAGGGTAGTTGGTTTTTGTAAGTTGAAGCAGTTTAGGTGTTGTGCATTTTTGCAGTCGTAAGTCCTGCCGTACGCTATATCCCTTCGCTGCGCTGCGGGGATGCCGCTACCGTCAGGGCTATTGGCAAAGTTAGTTTCTATAAACCTTTAAAGTCATCATTAGCAAATTATGCAGATATTCTACATCAGTTACACTCTTAGATCAAATTACTGTAGCGTTTTATAAATAATTACCGAGCTAAGAAGGGAAATAATATAGAAACTTTCCCTAAAACACAATCAAATTAATATCAGTATGCCCTAAGTCAAACCATTCGGCAATACTGCTGTTGGTAAGGCGGCCGTGGTAAAAATAAATACCATGCTTAAGGCCTGCGTTGCAGCGTATGGCACTTTCTATACCACCATCATCAGCCATTTGCAATAAGAATGGACTAATGATATTACTAATAGACAGCGAAGCTGTTTTACTGTAACGTGAAGGGATATTAGGTACACAATAGTGCGTAACGTTGTGTTTTACAAAAGTCGGTTTTTCGTGTGTGGTAACTTCAGATGTTTCAAAGCAGCCTCCCGTATCTATAGAAATGTCTATAATTACGGCACCACGTTTCATGCGCTCTACCATGGTTTCACTTACAATAACCGGGCTGCGGTCTTTTCCTCGCATAGCACCTATGGCAACGTCGCAGCGCATTAAGGCTTTAAGTATGGCCTTCTCTTGTATGGTACTCGTAAATATACGCTGGTTAAGGTTATTTTGCAGTCGGCGAAGCTTGTTAATAGAGTTGTCAAAAACCTTAACGCTGGCACCAAGACCAAGTGCAGTTTTTGCAGCAAACTCGGCGGCTGTACCTGCACCAAGTATTACAACCTCTGTAGGCGGTACACCGGTTATATTTCCAAACAATAAACCCTTGCCAAGCTTTTGGCTTATCATTAATTCAGACGCTATGAGTACCGATGCCGTCCCTGCAATTTCGCTAAGCGATTTTACGGCAGGGTAGGAGCCGTCTCCATCTCTTATAAATTCAAAGGCCAGAGCCGTGATTTTTTTGGTTTCTAAAGCTTCAAAAAATTCCCTTCGCTGTGTTTTTAACTGTAATGCAGATATAAGCAGCGTTTCGGGATTCATCATTTCTATCTCCTTAACTGTAGGCGGTTCTACCTTAAGGATAACGGGACAGCCAAATACTTTTTTAGTATCGTGCGTTATCTCCGCACCGGCATCGCTGTATTCTTTATCGGTATAACTTGCGGTTAGGCCAGCACCACTTTCCATCATTACACGGTGACCGTGTGCTGTTAGCGATGCTATAGCATCGGGTGTTAGGCAAATCCTGCGTTCCTGGAACGACGTTTCTTTTGGCATACCTATAAAAAGGTCGCTGCGCTGCCTGGCTACTTCAAGCATTTCTTCCTGTGGCAGAAGCTGCTGTCTTGTAAAGGGTGTAAATGACATGATGAGCTATTAAAGGGTAGAAATTTACAAAAAAAGCCAAATATAACCAACTATTTTATAACAAGATGCCTCAAACCATTTGACAGGGCTTTTATAGTAAGCGATGTATGGTCTAACGGGATAAGGTTAGGTGTTTTTTCGGGCCATTCTATAAGGCATAAATTACCCGAATAAAAATACTCATCTATACCCATATCATAGGCTTCTTCTTCGCTGTTAAGGCGGTAGAGATCAAAGTGATATAGCGGGTTATCATCACTGGTTGCATATTCATTTACAATAGAGAACGTGGGGCTCGATGTCATATCGGTTACCCCAAGTTGTCTTGCCAAGGCTTTTATAAATGTGGTCTTACCCGCCCCCATGCTGCCATGTAGTAGTATAATGTTTTTTAAATTTAAGGCCAGTACCTGTTGTGCAGCGTGGTCAATTTCCTCAAGGGAAAAAGTAATCTCCATTAGTATTTTAAATTATATGCTGTTAAGCCTGTTGTGTGTTTTGTTGTGCAATATGAGCCGCCGCCTATTTTGGGTTGAATACTAAGAACGGCACGATCATTTCTTCCAGCGATATTCCTCCATGCTGGTAGGTATTACGGTAATAGCTCACGTAATGGTTGTAATTATTTACATAGGCAAGAAAATAATCATTCTTGGCAAAAATGTATGAACTACTCATGTTAATAGTAGGCAATTGTATACGTTTAGGGTCTTTTACGTGGTACACATCGCGATCTTCATACGTTAAGCTTCGGCCGGTTTTGTAACGTAAGTTGAGGCTCGTATTCCTATCGCCTATAACTTTACTTGGGTTCTTAACGTTTATAGTGCCATGATCTGTAGTAATGATAAGCTTAAAGCCCATTTGCTGTGCCTGCTGAATAATCTCTAACAATGGCGAATTACGAAACCAACTCTGTGTTAATGACCTGTAAGCCTTGTCATTACTTGCTAATTCTTTAACCACATCCATCTCTGTTTTAGCGTGCGAAAGCATGTCTACAAAGTTGTACACTATCGTGGTAAGGTCATTATTTTTAAGTGACTTAAAGTTGTCTACAAGTTTTTTACCGGCAGCAAAATTAGTTATTTTATAATATTCCTGCTTTAGTGCAGTAAGGCCAAGGCGTTTTAAATGCTCGGTTAAAAACTCAGCTTCATACAGGTTTTTACCGCCATCGTCTACGTCATTTTTCCAGTACTGCGGAAATTTCTTTTCCATTTCCAGTGGTGTCATACCGCTAAAAATTGCATTACGGGCATACTGTGTAGCAGTAGGCAAAATAGCGTAATAGGCAGTTTCTTTTTCCAGCTTGTAATGATTGCTCACGGCACCTTCAAAAGATTTCCACTGGTCATAACGCAGGTTATCAATCACCACAAAAAGGATGGGCTGCTTTTTTTGTATTTCCGGAACCACAAGCTCACGGAAAACATTATGAGAAAGCACCGGTTTATCTGCCTTAGGCTCGTACCAGTCTTCATAGTTTTTTTCAATAAATTTACCAAACTGCGAGTTGGCCTCTGCCTTTTGCGACTCTAATATTTCAATCATTCCCTGGTCTTCAATATTTTCGAGTTCCATTTCCCAGAAAATAAGGCGCTTGTAAAAATCTACCCAATCTTCCCAGGTTCTTACCATCGACATGTCCATAGATATCTTGCGGAACTCCTTTTGGTAATCAAGCGTAGTTTTTTCGGATATCAGGCGAGAGTGGTCCAGATTCTTTTTAAGAGAAAGCAGTATCTGGTTAGGGTTAACCGGCTTAATGAGATAATCGGCAATTTTAGAGCCGATGGCGCCCTCCATAATATATTCTTCCTCACTCTTAGTGATCATAATTATGGGTACTGTCGATTTTTTCTCTTTCATCTCGGCAAGCACTTCCAGGCCACTTAAGCCGGGCATGTTCTCATCAAGAAAAACTACGTCAAAGTTCTCTTTATCAAAAAGTTCTAAAGCATCCTGGCCATTATTAGCAGTAGTAACATTATAGTTTTTTTTCTCTAAAAACATAATGTGGGGCTTTAGCATGTCTATTTCATCGTCTACCCAAAGTATCTTAATCTCATTCATTTTATGAGTGAATTTTTGTTCGTAAATTAATCCTGCAAGTTAACGTTATTTAAGGAAATTTGTGCTAAATTTATTATAAAAATCGATCTTAAAAATCGTTACTTTAGAAGTATTAATTTATTTTAATAGGATGAAGAACGTAATGTTTTTCCTATTGTTGCTTTTGTCATCCTGTGCCTCATATTTTGATGACTATGGCGATGTTGCTCACAAAGAGTATAGCTTTAAATTTAACGCTGGCTATAATACATACAGAGTTCTAGAGCGAATGCCTACAGTTGCAGATACAGAAATATCTTATCTTCAAAAGTTTGAAATTAATCTCCCTAAAAATCTTAAAAACATATTATATCGGGTAACAACTATATATTTGAATTTACCCATAACCAGATAATTGCAAGTAATGCAGGTTACAGCAATCAAAATAAAATACCTGCAGCCTGGGTTTTAAAAGATGCCGATATTAATGAAACATATTCCTATTTAAATAACTATTGGAAAGACGGGATTATGAAGAAAGATTATTTGATAAAATTTATAGGAAACAGAGAGCTAAAATTATACCAATGGCGACGTAAAAATTTTATTGTTCAATATTTAAGTTGATGATTTTGAGAATTATTTACAAATAGTTAAGTCATTCAAATATTTGGATTAAATCAAAAAAGGCCCGCAAAAATCTTTGCGAGCCTCTCCTTCAATAACCTAAGTAACAAAAAATAACGTTATTATTGTTTTCCCGGCGTTGTTGAAGTCTTTTTACTTTTATCATTAGCATTGGCAACAGCCTTTTTCTCGTCTTCTTTCTTTTTAGCTTCGGCCTCCTTGTTTTTTTTGTCGGCGTCATCTTTTTTGCGTACTTCCTCAGCAACTCTTGCATCTTTCTCTACCTGCTGTTGTGTTACGGGTGCAGGCTGCTGGTCAAGGCGTTCCTGCACTTGTTGCGCATTCATAAAACTAATTGTAAAAAATGCTGATAATGAGAGTAGTACTATTTTCATGGCAATATATTTTGCTATTGTAAAATTACATAATCTGTTTGTAATGCCTCTTGTATGCAATGGGTATTAACCTATGTTTAACTCTTTTTACAAAAATGCGTTAATAACCTTACACAGCGGGTTAATTAGCCTCATACTGCCTATTAACCAACAGGTTTTATTATATTTGTTAAAAATTTGCCGTACTGTGAGCGAAATAAACAAGCTTAAAATATTAAACGACCCTATTTATGGGTTTATCTCCATAACAAATCCGCTGATATACGACCTTATTCAGCATCCTTATTTCCAAAGGCTCAGGCGTATATCCCAAATGGGTTTGTCCTACCTTGTTTACCCCGGTGCCCATCATACCCGTTTTCATCATGCCCTGGGTTGCATGCATATTATGCACAAAACTATACAAGTATTAAAATTTAAAGGTGTAGATATTTCTGCCGATGAAGAAAATGCACTATGTATAGCCATCTTATTGCATGACATTGGGCATGGGCCATTTTCGCACGCTATGGAGCACAGCATTGTAGAGAATGTTAATCATGAGGCCATCTCTATTTTGTTTATGGATAGCTTAAACGAAACTTTTGATGGTAAGTTAACCCTCGCCATACAAATATTTAAAGGCAATTACCACCGCAAGTTTATGCTGCAGCTTATATCGAGCCAGCTGGATATGGACCGGATGGATTATCTTAAACGCGATAGCTTTTACAGCGGCGTTGCAGAAGGTAACATTAACAGTGAGCGTCTTATACAAATGTTTAACGTTCAGGACGATTTGCTGGTTATAGAGGAAAAAGGTATTTATTCTGTAGAGAAATTCCTTGTGGCCCGCAGACTCATGTACTGGCAGGCTTATTTGCATAAAACCAGTGTAGCGGCAGAACTTGTGCTTACCAAAATATTAAAACGTGCTAAAGAGCTTACCCATATCGGTAAAGTTTTGTCGGCAAGCGAACCGCTGCAGTTTTTCCTTAATAATAAAATTGAGCTGGAGGATTTTGATGCTACTGTGCTTAATACATTCTCTTACCTTGATGATTTTGATATTATAAGTGCTATAAAAGCATGGCAGTTTAATGATGATTTTGTACTGAGTGAATTAAGCAAAATGATCATTAACCGCGACCTGCCAAAAATAAAGATGCAGTCGGAAAAAGTGGCAAAAGAAGAAGTAACGGTGCTGCAAAAAATCATCATGGAAAAGTACGGAATAACGGAAAAGGAAGCGGAATATTTTGTGTTTAGGGGTAAAATAAAGAACCAGGCATACAATAAGGCAGACGAACCTATACATATATTAAAGAAAGACCGTACAATAGAAGACGTGGCAGAAGCATCTGACCAGTTGAATTTAAAGGCATTATCTAAACCGGTAACAAAGTATTACCTGTGTTTTCCAAAAGTGCTTTTGGAAAAAGCCGCTATTTAATTTAATTTTATATTTTTGTCGGGATGAAATTTACAGCAGAACAAATAGCGGGTATACTGGAAGGCGAGGTTGTGGGTAACCCAAATGCCGAGGTATCTACACTGGCCAAAATAGAGGAGGGGACTAATGGTTCCTTAACTTTTTTGGCTAACCCTAAATACCTTCCTTACATATATACTACGCAGGCCACAATTACTATAGTAAACAAAACTTTTGAACCCGAAGCCGAGGTTACAACTACCCTTATTAAGGTAGATGATGCTTATAAATCGTTCTCTAAGCTGCTGGAATATTATAATCAGGTTAAATTAATGAAATCTGGTATAGAGCAGCCATCAGTACTATCTGAGGGGGCTACTTATGGCGATAACCTTTACCTGGGCAGCTTTTGCTACATAGGTAAAAATGTAAAAATAGGCACTAACGTAAAAATATATCCTAACTCTTTTGTAGGAGATAACGTAACCATAGGGGACAACACCATATTATTTGCCGGTGTACGTATATACTCTGAAACCGAAATAGGCGCAGGATGTACCATACATTCAGGCGCTATTATAGGGTCAGATGGTTTTGGCTATGTGCCAAACGAGGAAGGCATTTACAATAAAGTGCCACAAATAGGTAATGTAATTATAGAAGATAATGTAGATATAGGCTCATGTACTACCATAGACAGGGCAACATTAGGATCTACAATTATAAAAAAAGGTGTAAAGCTGGACAACCAAATACAAATTGCGCATAATGTTGTAATAGGCGAAAATACTGTTATAGCATCTCAAACAGGTGTAGCGGGGTCTACAAAAATAGGCAGCGGCTGCATTGTAGGAGGTCAGGTGGGTATTATAGGGCACCTTGTTATTGGTAACAATGTGCGCATACAGGCACAATCGGGTGTTACTAAAAGTATTCCTGATAACGAATCAGTACAGGGTTCGCCAGCCATGCCGTATACCGATTTTAATAAGGCTTACGTGCATTTTAGGAACCTTCCTAAAATAGTAGCCGATGTAGACGATCTTAAAAAACAAACCAGGGAAGTAAACAAAAACGACATATAATGGTTAAACAAACCACCATCAAAAGCGAAATATCGTTAAAGGGAGTTGGGCTCCACACAGGTAAAGAAGTTACCATGACTTTTAAGCCCGCGCCGGTAAATAATGGTTACACTTTTGTAAGGGTAGATTTAGAAGGCCAACCGGTTGTAGAAGCCGACGCCAATTATGTAGTAAATACGCAAAGGGGCACTAATCTTGAAAAGAAAGGTGTTAAGATACAAACATCTGAGCATGTGCTTGCCGCATTTGTGGGTTGCGATGTAGATAATGTTATTATAGAGCTCGACGCACCAGAACCTCCTATTATGGATGGCTCATCTAAGTTTTTTGTAGAAGCCATAGAAAAAATAGGCGTAGAGGAGCAGGATGCAGAGCGTAAAGTGTATGTAGTAAAAGAGGTTATATCATATACAGATGAAGCTACAGGCAGCGAAATAATTGTTATGCCTGCAGATGATTACCAAATTACCGCAATGGTAGATTTTGGCACTAAAGTGCTTGGTACACAAAATGCTACATTAAAGAGTCTGAAAGATTTTAAAGTACAGATATCTGAGTCCAGAACATTTAGCTTTTTGCATGAACTGGAAGCTTTACTGGAAAATGGCCTGATAAAAGGTGGCGACCTTAATAATGCGATAGTGTATGTAGATAAAGAAATTTCTCCCGAAACTATGGAGAATCTTAAAAAAGCTTTTGGTAAAGACAGTATTGCTGTTAAGCCAAACGGTATTTTAGATAATCTTACGCTACACTATCCTAACGAGGCTGCCCGGCATAAACTGCTGGACGTTATAGGCGATCTTGCACTTATTGGCGTTCGTATAAAAGGTAAAGTAATTGCTAATAAGCCCGGGCATTTTGTAAATACACAATTTGCAAAAAAAATGTCTAAGCTTATAAAATTAGAACAGCGCAATCAGGTTCCGGTATACGATTTGTATAAAGAGCCTCTTATGGATATTCATAAAATAATGAGTATATTGCCGCACCGTCCGCCATTTTTATTAATAGACAGGATTTTAGAAATGAGTGATAGCCACGTGGTAGGGCTTAAAAATGTTACCATGAACGAAGATTTTTTTGTAGGCCATTTTCCCGGTGCACCGGTAATGCCGGGCGTACTTATTGTAGAGGCTATGGCACAAACAGGTGGCATACTTATACTTAGTACAGTTCCGGATCCTGAAAATTACCTAACATATTTTATGAAAATAGATAATGTTAAATTTAAACATAAGGTATTGCCAGGAGACACTTTAACATTTAAGTGCGATCTTATTTCGCCTATACGCCGTGGTATATGCCATATGCAGGCTAATGCTTATGCTAACGGAAAACTTGTGGCTGAGGCCGAACTTATGGCGCAAATTGCCAGAAAACAGTAATTAACATCTGATATGAATCAACCCTTAGCATATGTACATCCCGGCGCTAAGATAGCCAAGAACGTGGTTATCGAGCCATTTACAACCATTCATAATAATGTAGAGATTGGCGAAGGGACCTGGATAGGATCTAACGTTACTATTATGGAAGGCGCCAGGATAGGCAAAAATTGCAATATATTTCCGGGAGCAGTAATCTCTGCCATCCCGCAGGATCTTAAATTTGGCGGCGAAGATTCGCTTGCCATCATCGGCGACAATACCACCGTACGCGAATGCGTTACCATAAACAGGGGTACTGTAGCATCGGGTAAAACAAAAATTGGTAGTAACTGCCTTATTATGGCCGCTGCCCACGTTGCACACGACTGCCATATAGGCGATAATGCCATTATTGTAAATGGTGTTTTGCTTGGCGGCCATGTAACCGTAGGCGATTATGCAATTATTGGCGGGCTTAGTGCGGTACACCAGTTTATTAGTGTAGGTGCGCATACCATGATATCGGGCGGTTCACTTTTAAGAAAAGATGTACCTCCGTTTACAAAAGCGGCAAAAGAGCCTTTATCTTATGTGGGTATAAATTCTGTAGGATTAAGGAGGAGAGGTTTTACTCCCGAAAAAATCCGCGAGATACAGGAAATTTACAGGATATTATACCAAAAAAATTATAATACCACACAGGCAGTAAGCATTATTGAAGCTGAAATGGAAGCTACACCTGAACGTGATGAGATATTGCTTTTCATCCGTAACTCATCAAGAGGTATCATGAAGGGGTATACTGGGATATCATAGATTTGGTTATTTGTTAATTCGCTTATAAGAAATAACATTAACTACCCAAATTAAATGAACAAATTACCGTATTAACAAATACACGAATAATATTCAAAATAACAAAATATAAAATGGCAAGTACATCAGATATCAAAAACGGGTTATGCATTAAGTTTAACCATGACATATATAAAATTATTGAGTTCCTTCACGTTAAGCCAGGTAAAGGCCCTGCATTTGTAAGGACTAAACTTAAAAGCCTTACTAATGGTAAAGTGCTCGACAACACTTTTTCGGCAGGTCACAAAATTGATGATGTAAGGGTAGAAACTCACAAATTCCAGTTTTTATATCCTGAAGGTGACCAATACCACTTTATGCATACTGAAACATACGAACAAATATCATTACACAGGGACATCCTTGATGCTCCTGATCTTTTAAAAGAGGGTGAAAATGTAATGGTTATTATAAATGCCGAAACTGATGCACCGCTATCTGTAGATATGCCGGCATCTGTAGTGCTCGAAGTAACGTATGCAGAGCCGGGTGTTAAAGGGAATACTGCTACAAATGCTACCAAACCTGCAAAACTGGAAACAGGAGCATCTATTAACGTACCTTTGTTTATTAACGAAGGCGATAAAATTAAAATTGATACTGCTACAGGTTCTTACCTGGAGCGCGTTAAACAATAATACAAGGATTTAATAAATCCACATTCAATGAAAACACTGCCCGTTGCTGTGTTACTGCTTTCTTTAGCCGGACTAAAGATGAATGCGCAGGTTACTGATACTATTAAAAAGGAAAATTTTTCCTTTCACATGCAAACAACAATAATCAATCAGTATAAGCCTGGCTTTAAGGCCGACTATACCGGGCAGAACAGTTTGCAAACGCGGGAAGAAGCCAGAAATTCGGTCACGGCAACATTGTTTGCAGGTGCACGGCTCTGGAAAAATGCATCAATCTTTGTTAACCCGGAACTCGCAGGAGGCTCTGGGTTGAGCAAAGTATTAGGGCTTGCCGATGCTACAAATGGTGAAACATTTCGCGTAGGCAGCACAGAACCTAAAATATACCTTGCAAGGGCATACATGCAGCAATTATTTGCTCTGGATGCTGCAGAGGAAATTCAGGATAGCGACCAGAACCAACTGGGTGGTGCAATACCTCAAAGTTATATAGGCATTACGGCCGGTAAAATATGCCTTTCCGATTATTTCGACCAGAATTCTTACAGCCATGATCCGCGCTCACAGTTTATGAACTGGGGGCTTATGAGCAATGGCGCCTGGGATTATCCTGCTAATACACGTGGATATGTACCCAGCGTAATTTTAGAATATGTTACCCCTAAAAATGAACTAAGGGTGGCATTGTCTCTTTTACCTAAAGAGGCTAATGGGCTTGATATGAACTGGAATGTATCTAAATCTAATTCTGCAACTGTAGAATATACCCGTCACTATTCTTTTTCCGGAAAAAAAGGTGCTATACGCTTCTTAGCATTCCTTACCAGTGGTAAAATGGGTGATTACCGTGAAAGCATTAATCTTAACCCTTTTGCGCCCGTAATTGAAGATGTACAGAAGTACGGCAATAAAAAATACGGTTTTGCAATAAATGCAGAGCAGGAAATAAATAATTTTCTCGGAGCTTTTTTTCGTGCCAGCTGGAACGATGGGCATACTCAAACCTGGGCATTCACAGAAATTGATAAAAGCATAAGCTTAGGTTTAAGCGCAAAGGGCAGCAAATGGAACCGTGTAAACGATACCGCAGGATTAGCCGTTGTAGCATCCGGCATATCTAACCCGCATAAAGAGTATCTTGCCGCAGGCGGCTATGGTTTTATGCTTGGTGATGGCCAGCTTGATTATGCGCTTGAAAGTGTAACCGAGTTTTATTACTCTGCAGAGATACAAAAAAATCTGTATCTTACAGGTGGCTACCAGTTTATACTAAATCCCGGTTACAATAAAGACAGGAATGGTTTAGTTAATGTATTTTCAGTAAGACTTCACGCCAATTTATAACTATACTTATGAAATTCCCTAAAGTACATACTCTTAAAGAAATTGCCGAAATTATTGGCAGCGAATATGTGGGAGACGATAATTTTCCGGTACATGGCATGAACGAAATTCATGTGGTAGAGCCGGGAGATATTGTATTTGTAGACCACCCAAAATATTATGATAAAGCATTGCAGTCGGCAGCGACCATAGTACTTATCAACAAAAAAGTAGATTGCCCAGAGGGTAAAGCACTGCTTATATCTAACGATCCTTTCAAGGACTTTAATAAGCTTACAAGAAACTTCAGGCCATTTCAATCGTCTAATGCTGCTATATCATTATCGGCACAAATAGGGGAGGGTACTATTATTCAGCCTAATGCTTTTGTAGGCAACAATGTTGTAATTGGCACAAACTGTGTTATACACGCTAACGTTTCTATATACGATAATACTGTTATTGGCAATAATGTAACTATTCATTCTGGTACTGTTATAGGCGCTGATGCTTTTTATTATAAAAAGCGTGCAGAAGGTTTTGATCAGTTACTATCTGGTGGCCGTGTTATTATAAAAGACAATGTAGGCATAGGCGCAGCCTGTACTATAGATAAAGGTGTAAGCGGAGACACTACCATAGGCGAAGGTACTAAAATTGACAACCAGGTACATATAGGCCATGATACGGTTATAGGCAAAAAATGCCTTATAGCCTCTCAAACAGGGCTTGCGGGTTGTATTATTATAGAAGATGAAGTTACCATTTGGGGCCAGGTAGGTATGGCAAGTGGTGTAACCGTAGGTGCTAAAGCGGTACTCCTTGCGCAGTCTGGCGTTAGTAAATCGTTAGATGGTGGTAAAGTGTATTGGGGAACTCCGGCGCAGGAAGCCCGCACCACTATGAAGCAAATGGCATTCGTAAGGCGTTTACCCGAAATATTTGAAAAATAAAAATGAAAATGTCTCCTAAAGAAGTTGTGCTTGCATATTATGATGCACTTATAGATCCTATTGGGATTACTAAGTATGTGCATCAAAATTTGTACATACAGTGGTATAGCACAAGGGGTTTTATTGAAATAGACAGCAGGGAGATTATAACATTTGCAAGGCAGACAAAAGGTAATTATGAAACTTTGCGCTTAGAGATAAGCCATATCATTGAGGAGGGCAATACGGTTTCCGTGCGATATTCTAACTATGTACGCACAAAAGAAAACCCGTATGACGAGGTGCTTTTATCGCACTCTATGGCTATCTGGGAACTTAGGGATAACCTGCTTTACCGCGGTTATGTAATGAGCCATTTAGATTAGCTTTAGCTTAGATTGTGCAGAAAATTCTTTAAAGGGTATTGTGCAAAAAATCAAAAAAAGGTTTATGGGTATCACTTAAAAACCCTATTTTTGTATCGCATATAAGAAAATTAATAAAAAATATATCATGAGTGTTTTAGTTAATAAAGATTCCAAAATAATTGTACAGGGTTTTACGGGTACCGAAGGTACTTTTCATGCAACCCAAATGATAGAATATGGTACTAACGTTGTAGGTGGTGTTACACCGGGTAAAGGTGGTACTACGCATCTTGACCTTCCTGTGTTTAATACCGTTAAAGACGCTGTAGATATTGCCGGTGCCGATACTACTATTATATTCGTTCCGCCTGCATTTGCTGCAGATGCAATTATGGAAGCTGCTGAGGCGGGTATTAAAGTAATTATTACAATTACTGAAGGTATTCCTGTAGCAGACATGATTAAAGCTTATGACTACATACAAGATAAAGATTGCCGACTAATAGGCCCTAACTGTCCTGGTGTTATTACTCCGGGAGAAGCTAAAGTAGGTATTATGCCGGGCTTTGTATTTAAAAAAGGTACTGTAGGTATTGTATCTAAATCAGGTACTCTTACTTATGAAGCGGCAGACCAGGTTGTTAAACAAGGCCTTGGTATTACAACGGCTATTGGTATAGGTGGCGATCCAATTATTGGTACTACAACTAAAGAAGCTGTTGAATTATTAATGAATGACCCTGAAACTGAAATCATCATTATGATAGGTGAAATAGGTGGCCAGCTTGAAGCTGATGCTGCTAAATGGGTTAAAGCAGATGGTAACCGTAAACCGGTTGTAGGCTTTATTGCCGGAGAAACTGCTCCTAAAGGCCGTACTATGGGTCATGCCGGTGCAATTGTAGGTGGTGCAGATGATACTGCCGAAGCTAAAAAACGCATCATGAGAGAAAACGGTATTCACGTTGTAGATTCTCCTGCTGAAATAGGTTTAAAAGTAAAAGAGATATTAGGTTAATCCTTAATATATTAAGCATAAAAAAAAGTCCCGGTTATGGGACTTTTTTATGCTTTTAAGCTAAATGCAACCAGATTTAAAAGTTTATAATATTGTGCTAAACTTAATTTTTCTGCGCCGTTAATTCAGCAATTTTTACAATAACATCTGCTGCTTTTTGCATGCTCTCTACCGGTACATATTCATATTTACCATGAAAGTTATGCCCGCCTGCAAAAATGTTAGGGCAAGGTAGCCCCATGTATGATAATTGGCAACCATCTGTACCTCCGCGAATAGCTTTTATAAGTGGTTTAATGCCAAGATCTTTCATTGCCTGCTCTGCAATATTTATAATATGAAATACAGGCTCTACCTTTTCTTTCATGTTATAGTACTGGTCCTTTATTTCATACTCAACAATATCTCCGCCAAATTGTTTGCTGTAATTGCGGTTAAGTTTATCGGCAATTTTTTTAACCAGTTTTTTGCGTTTAGCAAATTTTTTGCTGTCATGGTCGCGAATAATAAGCTGCACTGTACTTTCTTCTATACTTCCCGTAATACCTGTAACGTGAAAAAAACCTTCGTAACCCGATGTCATTTCCGGCACCTCCTCTTTAGGTAGCTTAGATATAAATTTATTAGCAATAAGCATAGAATTTATCATCTTACCTTTTGCGTAACCAGGGTGAACACTCTTACCTTTAAAGATTAGCTTAGCTCCGGCTGCATTAAAATTTTCATACTCAAGCTCGCCTATCTGGCTCCCATCCATGGTGTAAGCCCAGTCTGCACCAAAAGCTGCTACGTCAAATTTGTGAGCGCCACGCCCTATCTCTTCATCGGGTGTAAAACCAATCCTTATTTTACCGTGTTTAATTTCCGGGTGCTGTATAAGATATTCTGCAGCAGTAACAATCTCTGTAATACCGGCTTTATCGTCGGCGCCAAGAAGGGTAGTACCATCTGTGGTAATAAGGGTTTGTCCTTTATATTGTAGCAAGTCTTTAAAGTAGTTAGGAGAAAGTACAATGTTTTGTTCGGCATTAAGTACAATATCCCCGCCATCATAGTTTGTTACAACCTGTGGTTTTACGTTAGCACCGCTAAAATCGGGCGATGTATCAAAGTGCGATATAAAACCTATTACAGGTACGTCGTGGTCTACGTTACCTGGTACCGTTGCCATAATGTAGGCATTATCATCTATAGTAACCTCTGTAAGGCCTATGGCTTTAAGCTCGGCTACAAGTTTATGGGCAAGGTCCCACTGTTTTACTGTGCTGGGAGTAGTATCAGAGTTAGCGTCAGATTCTGTATCAACAGTAACATAGCTTATAAAACGGTCTATAATGTGCTGCATTTTTGTGTGTTTAATGAAGCGCAAATTTACGATTTATTTATATTTAAAAGAAGCTTTTAAGCCGGAAGCTGAATGGTAAATCGTGCTCCGCTGCCTTCATTAGATGTAGCTGATATTGTGCCCTCATGCTGTTCTACAATTTTTTTACAAATGCTTAAACCTATGCCCGTACCATTATATTCTGATTTGCTGTGCAGGCGTTTAAACAACTCGAATATTTGGTTGCTGTATTGTGGGGCAAAACCTATACCATTGTCTTCCAGAGTAATTTGTACAGTTGGAGGCACAGTATTCAACGTTACGCTACTGATGTTTATTACAGGCTGCCCGTCATTATATTTTAAAGAATTGCTTATAAGATTAGCAAATAACTGATGCATTTGCAATGGCAGGGCCGTAATAACAGGCAATTTATCTTTGTTAATTATGGCATTTTTATCTGATATAAGAATCTCATAATCAAGTAATACGTTATCTATTATTTTATTTAAATCTACTTCTGTAAATTGGGTATCTACGCCAAGGCGGCTATAGCTAAGTACATCCTGTATCATGTTAGACATCCTGTCTGCCGACATCGAAATTTTATCCATGTAGGTTTGTACAGCATTGGCATCATTTTTACGTTGATTAATAATGCTTAAAAAAGTTTGTATTTTGCGCAATGGCTCCTGCAAATCGTGACTGGCAACATAATTTAAAGATTCCAGGTTTTTATTTGATTTTTCGAGCTCCTCATTTTTTTGCTCCAGTAATTTATTTAAAGAGTTTAAGGTTGCAGTACGTTCTTTAACCTCCTGCTCTAAACGGCTGTTAAACGCATAAAGTTCTAACTCTGCTTTTTTACGGGCAGAAACATCGTTAAATATTACTCCAACCTTATTGTTTTTCTCCTTAGTTAATGGAAATGCAGATACCTCATACCAACCATTTATAAGCACTGCTTCCTGCTCAAAACTTAGCGGCTGCATGTTTCTTGCAATGCCGCCATACAGGTCAAACCAGTGTTGCTCCTGGTGCGGGTTCATATCCTTAATATTCTTACCACGTGCATCTTTAAGGCCGGTCTGTTTTTCGAAAGCAGGGTTGTAATCAATAAAAGTATAATCGTAAGGATTGTCATTTTTGTCAAATAAAACTTCTATAATACAAAATCCCTGATCTATAGAGTTGAAAAGCGATAAGTATTTTTCCTCAGCCTTTCTCATAATTGTTGCACTAACATCATCCTCGGCCATTCGGCGTTCGGTTATGTTTTCCCAAACCCTAAAAATACCATCACCCACCTTGGCGTCAGAAACACTGTACCACTGGTAAACGCCATTACTATCGTTATTAAATCGTTCCCAGTTGTTGGTTACACCGGTTTCTACAACGGCTATCATTTCCTGTAACTGCTCGTGCTGGTCTGGCCTTACCGAAGTGTATCGCTCTCCTGTAACATCATTACCATTAAAAAAAATAAAACTTGCAGGGCTTAACAGGGTAAATTCAAAATCTATAATAGCATTATTGGCATCTCTTACTGCAGTAAAAAGTACTGTGCGGTTATTTGGGGCATTAAAAGCAGCCTGTAGTATTAGGTTGGTATTTGTTTCGGTTTGAGTGGTTCCGGGAAGAGTATCCATGCTATATAAGGCAACTTAGTAAATCATAATCTCAAATGTAACAATTTTAAATCTAAGATTTTGTTAATTTAATTAATGTATTCTGACTCATTTTAAGCTTTATTATTGCCTTGTAATAGAAATAAAATACATTAAAATTATTAGTTTAGTTTTAACTCTGCAGCAATTTTCCCAAGTACTTTTTCCCAGTGTAGCCTCATTTCTTCACGCTGGGACTCATCGGCAAGTTTTTCCTGATGTATGCTTATTGTGGTACCTGTTTTTGCGGCCATTATGCGCATTTGTAAAGTAGATGTATTTTCCCAGTCTTTTCTTTTATAAGTTAATCGTGCATGCGATAATTCATTATAAACACGTATACATAAATAGGTTCCTGTTCTTGTAGTATATTCTTTGCCTTTTCGCCATATGGGTACCCCCTTATATCCCAGCCACAGTTTTATACCATCTGTAGAGAATATAAAATTCCACGCCTCATGCATTGAAATTGCATAAGTTTTGCGAACGCCTATCTGGTAGTTAGCATCTTTGGTTAATCCTATTGTAGTTATGTTGTCCATTATTTAAGATGTTATATCCATCGTAAGCTTAAAATACCGCTGCCATATAGCAATAGTCCTATTTTGCGTGTGTGTAAGCGTTATAGATTTGTAAATTAGAACATAATTAATGCACATTATACGGTGTTACTATAAATTTATAGTATAGCTACTCAATATTTAAAATGCACTACTATCTTTTTCGTTTTCTTAGCTTATGTGTAGTAGTCTTTTTCTCTGTAATTTTATTTTTTTTCTCCAAAGATTCAGCGATACCGATTGATTTAATCAAAAAGTTCCTTTTTTCATAAGACGTCAGCTCTGCCTGCTCTTTCGCAATTTCAAATTCTTTATTGTCAATCAGGTAGTATATTCGTTTCTCTAAAATTTCATCTACCTTTTCTTCTATCTCATTACCATAAGCAGAATTTTTTATAGATCGTGCTTTTGAAAGCGCAGTAATATAATCGTGAGCATTTGTAAGGCTGTCAATTTCCATGTTTAGAACCATAGCCGCCAGCTCGTCTTTTTTTAGCCCCGGCTCAATAGAGTCTATAGTAATTTTAGCCTTGCTTATTTGTTTTGTGTCAATTAGTTTTTGTGCCCTCTGCTCTGCGGTTTCAGCTTTTTCAGGTAATTTAATTTTGCCAATTGCAGGAAGTAAGTATATTATGAGACCAATTACTATAAATGTAACTGCGGCTAAAATCCTGTCGGTTTTCAGTCGTTGTTTTATTATCTCCCTTTTTTCATTATCAATTACTGTTATGTAAGTATTCATTTTCTTGTCATCGCCATAACTCTGTCTCATGCTTGATAACCGCCAATCAACTTCCCATCCTTCTTCCTCCTTATTTATTTTTTCATATCGGTCAAAAAGATTCTCTTTTTTTATAAGCTTTTTATAAATTATGTAGAGCCCCGCGGTAAGAATAGTTTTTATTACTGCGCCAATTACTTTCGATGCTCCGGGATTAGGAGCCATCTTAAATTGACTAAAGCTAACACCAAGTTCTTTTAAATCTTCATTGAAAGTTTCATTATCCTCCGCTAAAGATGATGCAGCTACATAATCGCATGATGGGCATACCCCGGTTATACTACTTATAGTGTCGCCGCAATTAGGGCATTTGTCTGACTCATTATTTCTTATTCCTTTGGATTCGTTAAGCCTCCCCCGAAGTAAAAGTTCCAACTCGTCGAGGTCAAATCCTTGCGCTTCGGCTTTTTTAATTATAACCTGCTTTTCCTTTTCACTTATGTAACCATCAACAATCGCATAGTTAATTAACTTTTCTAAGTCGTCATTCATCTATATAAAAGTACTAATTTAATTATCATAAAGTGCCAAAATTAAGCATTGCAGTTAAATATCATAAATATTTTTGATAAAAGCAAGTATATTTAATCTTCGTTTATAATGTCATAATATATTATCATAACAAGAATTAAATTTTAAATATGTTACGCCATTGTATGTTAACGTATTAAAGTTACAAAACGTTGTGGTTGTATCAAATAATATTATAATAATATTAGCTTGTACAGTGAAATTAAGATACAATTTTATAATGTGAATTTGACTTTTTTGCGAATATTAAGATTTATAGGGCAAACATTTATTTATACAATATAATAATTATATTTTTGCATAACAACACAACCAAACTATGTATAAATCGCTCATTCGTCCATTGCTCTTTCGTTTTGATCCTGAAAAGGTACACCATTTTACTTTTTCGTCTATCAGGTTTTTAAGTATCATACCTGGTTTCCCGTTGTTTTTAAGGGCAATGTATAATGTAGAAGATTCCCGTTTAGAGCGTGAAGTGTTTGGGCTGAAATTTAAAAATCCTGTTGGCCTTGCCGCCGGGCTCGATAAAGATGCTAAACTTTATAAACAACTTGGCAGTCTTGGGTTTGGGTTTATAGAGATAGGAACGTTAACGCCAAAACCGCAGGATGGCAACCCTAAAAAAAGGCTATTCAGGCTGCGTAAAGACAGTGCGATAATAAACCGTATGGGCTTTAATAACGGCGGGGTAGTTGCTGCTGTGCAAAGGCTTAAGAGTAATCCTGCAGGTAATGGACATGTACTTATAGGTGGTAACATTGGTAAAAACAAGCTTACGCCAAATGAAGATGCTGTTAGCGACTATGAAATTTGTTTTGATGCGTTATACCACGATGTAGATTATTTTGTGGTAAATGTAAGTTCGCCGAATACGCCCAACCTTCGCGAACTGCAGGACAAAGAACCGTTGACTAAATTGTTGCAAACGCTTCAGGATAAAAATGCAGCCAAACCAAAACAAAAACCGGTACTCCTTAAAATTGCACCCGACCTTACCGATAGTCAGTTGCTTGATATTATAGATATCGTAAAAACTACAGGTATTGCCGGTGTAATAGCTACAAATACTACTATATCGAGAGAAGGTTTGCTATCTGAAGATAAAGACGAAATGGGTGGCCTTAGTGGAAAACCTCTTGCTAAACGATCTACAGAGGTTATAAGGTTTCTGTCTGAGAAAAGTAATAAAGCCTTCCCTATAATAGGTGTTGGCGGTATACATAATGCCGATGATGCTATAGAAAAACTGGAAGCCGGTGCAAGTCTTATTCAATTATATACCGGCTTTATTTATGAAGGCCCGGCACTTATTAAAGAGATTAATAAAAGGATCTTAGGTTCTAAGTAATTAAGATTCTAAAGACCTAAGGCACTAAGAACCTAAGCAAATGAAAGTAAAAATAATAGAATGCCCACGCGATGCCATGCAGGGCATTAAGGCTTTTATACCTACAGAGCGTAAAATTACCTACATACAAAGTTTGCTGCGTGTGGGTTATGATACTATAGATGTAGGCAGTTTTGTATCGGCAAAGGCCATACCCCAAATGCAGGACAGTGCCGCTGTGATCGCGGGGTTAGACTTATCTGATACTAAAAGTAAACTGCTGGCTATTATTGCAAATACCAAGGGTGCTGAGGCTGCTGTACAGCATGAGCAGATACAGTACTTAGGCTATCCATTCTCTATATCTGAGAATTTTCAGATGCGCAATACCCATAAAACCATTGCGCAGTCGGTTATTACATTACAGGAAATTTTAAACATTGCGCACAACGCCGGTAAAGAAGTAGTAGCCTACCTTTCTATGGGGTTTGGTAACCCATATGGCGACCCATGGAATGTTGCCATAGTAGGGGAGTGGACCAACAGGCTTGCCGAAATGGGTGTAAAAATAGTGTCATTGTCTGATACCGTGGGTAGCTCAACACCAGATGTTATATCATACCTCTTCTCAAACCTTATTCCGCAGTACCCCGAAATTGAGTTTGGCGCACACCTGCACACTACCCCAGCCAGGTGGTTCGAAAAAATAGATGCAGCATACAAAGCAGGCTGTACCCGTTTTGACGGTGCCATACAGGGCTTTGGCGGATGCCCTATGGCTACCGATGAACTTACGGGCAATATGCCAACCGAAAAAATGCTTTCTTACTTTACGACTGCTAAAGCCGATTGCGGATTAAATTCACTTAGCTTTGAGAGTGCCTATAATGAGGCTACTAAGCTATTTAGAGAGTTTCATTAAATTTAGTATCAATTCGGTTTGCTGAAGTATAAAGTAAAATTATGGTGGTAATAATAAATATCTATTGATCACTAATAAAATTCGTTTAAAAAGCCGTATATTTGCATGCAATTTAACTACAAATTGCAACATGAAAGCACATACAGCTAAAATCATTGGTGAAGGCCTTACTTACGATGATGTTCTACTTGTTCCTAATTACTCAGAAGTTTTACCACGCGAAGTAAGTATAAAGTCAAAATTTTCTCGAAACATTACTCTTAACGTTCCTGTAGTATCTGCAGCTATGGATACCGTTACCGAAAGCGCTATGGCAATTGCTATGGCCCGTGAAGGTGGTATAGGTGTTTTGCACAAAAACATGAGCATAGAAAGGCAGGCTGCCGAAGTGCGCAAAGTTAAAAGGGCAGAGAGCGGAATGATAATCGACCCGGTTACCTTACCTCTTACTGCTACAGTTGCTGATGCTAAAAACGCCATGCGTGAGTATGGTATAGGCGGTATACCTGTAGTAGACGAGCATGGTACTCTTAAAGGTATTGTTACTAACCGCGACCTTAGGTTCGAGAAAAATGCTGCCCGTTCTATACTGGAAGTAATGACTACCGAGAATCTTGTAACTGCCGGCGAAGGTACTACCCTTGCTGTAGCCGAAGGGATCTTACAAAAAAATAAAATTGAGAAACTTCCTGTTGTTAATGCCGACTATAAACTGGTAGGCCTTATTACTTTTAGGGATATTACTAAAGTTACCCAGAAGCCACAGGCTAATAAAGATAAATTTGGCAGGCTGCGCGTTGCTGCTGCCCTTGGCGTTACTGCCGATGCTGTAGACCGTGCCGAAGCCCTGGTTAATGCCGGTGTAGATGCCGTTATTATAGATACTGCCCACGGCCATACTGCCGGTGTGGTAAAAGTATTAAAAGAGGTTAAAGCAAAATTTCCTGAGCTTGATGTAGTAGTAGGTAACATTGCCACTCCTGAAGCTGCAATTTACCTTGCCGAAAATGGTGCCGATGCTGTAAAAGTAGGTATTGGGCCGGGTTCTATATGTACTACACGTGTTGTGGCAGGTGTAGGTTTTCCGCAATTTAGCGCTGTTCTCGAAGTTGCCGCTGCCCTTGAAGGTACTGGTGTCCCTGTTATTGCCGATGGTGGTATTCGTTACACCGGGGATATTCCTAAAGCGCTTGCTGCAGGTGCGGGGTGTGTTATGCTTGGCTCATTACTTGCCGGTACAATGGAATCTCCGGGGGAGACTATTATATTTGAAGGCAGGAAGTTTAAATCTTACCGGGGTATGGGTTCTGTAGAGGCTATGCAGGAAGGTAGTAAAGACCGTTATTTTCAGGATGTGGAAGACGATGTTAAAAAACTGGTTCCAGAAGGTATTGTGGGCCGCGTTCCTTACAAAGGAGAGTTGTTCGAGAGCATGCTGCAGTTTGTAGGGGGGCTTCGTGCCGGTATGGGGTACTGTGGTGCTAAAGATATTGAAACACTGCAAAAAACATCACGATTTATACGTTTAACATCGAGCGGTATTGCCGAAAGCCACCCTCACGACGTTACTATTACTAAAGAAGCGCCTAATTATTCAAGGTAATTTCTTAAGATTTTATATACTAAAACCCAGTTAGATAATTATCTTACTGGGTTTTACATTTATATTTTACTTCAAAGTGCAATGTTTTGCAGGATTTTTAATAATTAGTACTGCAGTTGTTGTTTAGTATTTGATGAATATAGTATAGTTCAAATATTTTTAGTTTGTGTAATCAACAATACATTTTATCATCGGCGGTGCGGTATGTAAGTACACCATTTGAGTTTTCTATATACAGTATTAATACTAATAATTGGTATAGTTTGCTGCTATGGGTTTATTTTGTGTTTCTTTTAGATTAAATTATATCGAAATATTTGGCATATAATTAATACGCTCTTACATGGAAATTTGAGGATAAGTAAGTAACTTAGGGGAACGGAAAAACGCCTATAATTTTTTACTAAATATATTGCCATGGAATACTCATTTAATAACCAGAAAAAGGACGAGACGTTAAACGCATTGTCTTATGAAAGGGCTGCCGCCGAGATTGAGCATGAAACAAAACAAACCGAAGAACTTTCCTGTAGCCTCCAGCTTAAAAATCTTTTAATGACTAATTTGAAATTATTAAAACTGAACGATATAAGTGCACTACTTCTTTTTTAAGAAGGGTAGCGAAGTCGTGAAGTTTTTGAATCTACAAATTTTGAATCTTTGCAACTTAGCAACTAATACGAAAACACGAACCAAAAATAAGTAAGTAATGAGTAACGAACCACAAAAAAATAATGACGAGGTGTCTGGTAATGCTGAACATCTTAAAGCGAAACACCATGCTAAACATCCGCTTACCGAAAGGCATAGAGAAGACCCCGAACCGGAGGATACTGATAAGTACCTTGCCTTAGAACAGCCGGGTGTAGCCTATACCGATGAGGCAGATACCACAAGAAACTCTGACCAGCTTGATTATAACAACCCCGGACAAAGTGATGAGTGGAGCGAAGAGGGCGGCAACAGTAAGAACTCTGATGCTTTTAATCAGGATGATTATATCCTGGATGATAACATTGACCTTGACGAAGACGAAAATCAGTCGATATCCAGCGACGACGAAGATTTTGAGCAAAGTAATGAGCGTTATACAAACGAAGCATAGACATCTTACCAAATTATATACATTATCCCCGGTACTATAAAAGTACTGGGGATTTTTCTTAAACCACACCTATGACGGGAAATTCTAAAATAGCCATTTATGGCGCAATGGCGGCTAATGTGGCTATTGCCATAGTAAAATTTGTGGCAGCCTCTATAACAGGAAGCTCGGCAATGATGAGCGAGGGTATACACAGCGCCGTAGATACCGGTAACTCGCTGCTGTTGCTACTTGGCATGAAACGCAGCCAACGCCCGCCAGATAGGGGCCACCCTTTTGGGCACGGTAAAGAAATTTACTTTTGGTCGCTTATAGTGGCAATACTGGTGTTTTCGCTTGGTGGCGGTATGTCGGTCTATGAGGGAATAAGCCATATACAGCACCCGGAGCCTATCAAAGACCCTTTTTGGAACTATGTGGTATTACTGTCTTCTATGGTTTTTGAGGGTGCTTCACTTATTTATGCTATACGTGAGTTTAATAAAACAAAAGGAAAACAGGGCTTTTGGGCAGAGGTAAGCATGAGTAAAGACCCGAGTCTTTTTGCCGTAATTTATGAAGAGAGTGCTGCCATAACCGGGCTTCTTATTGCCCTTGGCGGGGTGTTTTTAGGGCATTATTTTAATAATCCTATTTATGATGCTGTAGCTTCTGTACTTATAGGTGTAGTGCTTATATTTGTTGCTATAAACATGGTTAAGGAAAGCCGCGGATTATTAGTAGGCGAGAGTGCGGGCTGGGATATTGTAAAAGGAATTTATGATCTTGTTAATGCCAACCCAAAGGTTAAAACACTCTATTATCCGCTTACTATGCACCTGGCGCCTAACGAAGTTTTACTTGCGCTCGATGTAGAATTTGATAAGGTAATGACAGTTAACGAACTCTTTAGTACCATTACAAGACTGGAAGACCAGATTAAAAATGCCTACCCCGACGTTAAGAAAATATACATAGAAGCTAAAAACTTTGAAGGAAGGGAAAGGCCGTGGCTTAATCAGGAAGATGCAATGGATTAGATAATTATATTTTTGGACAGTTAATTAGAATATTAAAATATAACATTATCTGCCCTATGTTTGTTATTTTGAAATTGCCATTTGTAGCTTACACCACCGGAATATAAATGTCAAATTGTGCACCATTGCCTAATTGTCCGGTTGCAGTAATAGTACCCTGGTGGTTGTCTATAATTTTTTTAACTATGGCAAGGCCTATGCCGGTACCCTCAAAACTACTACGGTCGTGCAGCCGCTGAAAAACTTCAAAGATCTTACTGCTGTATTGTGGGTCGAAGCCTATACCGTTATCGGCAATTCTTATATGGCAATAATTCAAATTTGTGCTAAGTTTATCAAGGTTTAAGGTATTGCCGGGTGCTATCCTGCTTGTAATTTCAATTTTGAGAGGCCGTTCAGGGCTTTTAAACTTTAATGCATTACCCACAAGGTTGTATATAAGCTGCCTGAACTGAAACGGTATAATACTTACCGTACACATATCTCCCATAACAATAGTTGCGTGGGTTTGTTCTATTTCTTCAGTAAGATCCAGTAAAACCTCATTAAAGGTGTCAGCAAGGTTTTGCTCTTCAAAAATGGTACTGGCAATATTTGTGCGCGAGTAGGCTAATAAGTCATTAATTAGGGTTTGCATGCGCCTTGCAGCATCCTGCATACGTTTAAAATAGTCTTTTCCTTTTGTAGAAAGGTTATCATTTTCAGTATCAATCAGGATAGAGCTTATAGTTTGTATTTTGCGCAGGGGCTCCTGTAAATCATGGCTGGATATATACGCGAAAGACTCCAGCTCTTTGTTAAGTAAAACAAGTTCATTGTTTTTTTTAACAAGCTCTAAATTACGGTCTTTAGCTTCTTTTTCAACACCGTCTTTGTACGCTCTGTCTTCTTCGCTCTTAGCAGTATTATCTTTAGCTACCTGTATGGCAAAAAGATGAAAAGAAATAAGATCGGCAAATAAAGAGAACATGCCGGTAACCATGGGCGAGCTTACCACATGCGGTTCAGGATCTATAGCGCACAGGGTACCAAAGAACGTGCCATCGCGACGTATTATTGGCACCGAAATATAACTTTGAAAACCATAATGTTTAGGGGTATGGTGGTCATAAAATTGAGGGTCTTCGTCTACATGGTCTATGGTAACGGCCATTTCATTTTGGCGTATCTCATTACATATAGTGGTTTTAATTTCGAGCTCGTCGCCGGGTTTAAGGCCAAAGTTAATGTCGTCGCGCACACTACAGGTTACCCAATGATCATCGGTAACACGGGCAACGGCAGCAAACCCCATATTTGTGGTTTGGCAAATTACATTAAGCAGGGTAGAGATAATAGGGATTGACCCTATATCATCGATATCTTTTTTAAAATTTTGCTTAGGCCCCTCCATTTTAAATTAAATACTATTTTGCATAAAATTAATTATTTTTTCCCGATAATCTATTATGCATAATGTAGTTTATATGTATTATTATGGGAGGAGTACAAGTAGCATATCTTTATTAATTAAATATGCTCCTTAAGCATTAAGCCGGGTAAGATAATTAATGATAAATAGTATATAGCTATACAGTATATGTTACTGATGTAGATGTGATTACAAGTTAAAATAAAATTAGTATGCTAATCCTCCTCAGAATCTCCGGTTTCTACAATACCCTCGGCATCGCCTTCGCCATTATCAAATTCAAAAAAAGTAAAGATAGAGCCACCATATTTTTTATGGAACGAGTAATGCATCATGTGCTCCAGTTTAGTGTATTTAGAGTGCTCAATAATCATGATACCTTCTTCGTTAAGCAGTTCATTTTCAAAAACAAGGGTAACCATTTCTTCAAAAAGTTTTTGTTCCATGGCATACGGCGGATCGGCAACAATAATATCGTAGCTTGCCTTATGGCCTTTAAGAAATTTTGCCACATCGTTTTTCACAGCAGAGATGTTTAGGTCAAACTCTCCGGCGGTTTTTTTTATAAATTTTATGCAGCCCATATCGGCATCCACAGCAGTAATGGTTGCTGCACCACGGGAGCCAAATTCGTAGCTTAAATTGCCTGTCCCACTAAAAAGGTCGAGCACTTTTAGACCCACAAAATCTATCCGGTGGTTAAGAATGTTAAACAACGATTCTTTACTCATATCTGTCGTTGGCCTAACGGGCAGGTTCTTGGGGGCATTTATCCTGCGGCCCTTATATTTTCCTGAAATAATTCTCATGAGTTAAATAAAATAAAGTTTTGCGATGCCGCCTCTTTATCGGCATTCCATTTTAATACAGGGCCGTGCGGTTCGTATAGCGATACATTACGAATATACGTATATGCAAGGCTAAAACGCGGGTCGGCCTCGGTAATGTTACCCAACAGCAAAATTTTTACCGATTCGGGGTTCAGGTTAAGTTGCTCTATAGTAAAGAGCAGGTAATATAAAAAGTCTTCGGGAGAGCTGTATTCAAACGAATTGTAAAGCAACAGCTTCTGGTTATGAACTACAACTATCTCAAAATGTGTTTCCTGTATATGCGCAAAAACCTGCTTTTCATCAATGTTTACTGATGCATCCAGTAGCTTTTCAACAAGTACAGTATTGGTATTTTTGTAATCAAAGGCACCAAGGCGATCTACTAAAAAGTTGTTCACATTCATAAGTGGCACATACACATTAGTCATGGTGTATACGGGCAAAACATCCCATGCAAAAAAGTCGGCTTCAAAAACGCGGGTGTTGTATTGCAGGTAGCTGCCGGGATAATTCTCATCGAATAATGCATTGGGTACAAAGGTATTAAAACTGTTGTCATGCAAAACTACTACCTCATCATAACTGTTTTTTAATTCAGGATGCTGAACGAAAACGCGCCACAGTTCATCTTCTACAGGCACATGTTTAGCAAAAAGAATATAATTAAAATTTGTAATTTCCCAGTTAAGCGTATCAAAAACACAAAACGACATGCCTGATGCCGCTATTTGCAGCGACAGTTTTTTGTAATTTTTAGTAGTAATGCCGTCGTTCATTAAAGGTGGTTATTGGGTTACAAATTTACATTCTTTTTTGGGTTTAGGCGAATATTCGTTAACCAACAGGCAGATTAGTTTTTCAACACGAATTTCACAAAGTTACACTAATCATTATAGCGTATTCAATTGGTGAAAATTAGTGTTATTCGTGTCCGTTCTTTTGTTTTAGAATTGATTGCTGTTATTTAGGTATACACTATCTTTGGGCATACAAATTTAACTACTGCACTATTAATGGCCCCTGCTCAATTTTATAGATTACTAAGGCAAAACTTCCCGTTTAGCCCCACACTTAAGCAGGATATTTTTTTACAAAAAATAGCTGAATTTGTCATAAACACCGGTCGCGACGAGCTTTTTGTACTTAAGGGTTATGCGGGTACGGGTAAGACCACTATAATAAGCACACTGGTAAATAACCTGCGCGAGGCTAATAAAAAATATGTGTTGCTGGCGCCCACAGGCAGGGCAGCAAAAGTAATTTCGGGCTATGCTAACAAGCCTGCGCATACCATACACAAGCGTATTTATTTCCCTAAAAAGGGGAGTGGTGGTACAGTAGGGTTTACCAAACAGCCCAATAAATTTAAGGATACCATTTTTATTGTAGATGAAGCCTCAATGATATCTGACACGCCTGCAGAATCTAAAATGTATGAAAATGGGTCGTTGCTGGATGACCTTATATCTTATGTATACTCCGGCACTAATTGCAAAATGATACTTGTGGGCGATACGGCGCAGCTGCCACCGGTAAACTCTGACCTTAGCCCGGCGCTTAATGAGCAGTCGCTTGCCCAGCATTACTTTAAAGAAGTACACCATATAGAACTTGATGAAGTAATGCGACAGGAATTTAATTCGGGGATATTGTATAATGCTACCGAGTTACGGGAGATATTGAAGTCGGCTTTTGTAGATGCGTTTAAGTTTAAAATCAGAGGTTTTAAAGATATCATCAGGCTAACCGATGGTTATGATATTCAGGACGCCATAGACCAGGCGTACAGCAATTACAGCATAGAAGATACCGCATTTATAGTACGCTCTAATAAGCGTGCCAATGCTTATAACCAACAAATACGTACCCGTGTATTATCCCGTGAAAGTGAACTTTCGGCAGGCGATTACATGATGGTGGTAAAAAATAATTATTTTTGGCTCGATGAAAAGTCAGAGGCAGGGTTTATTGCCAATGGCGATATTTTAGAAGTACTCGAGATATTCAGGATAGAGGAGTTGTACGGGTTTAATTTTGCCCGTGTGAAGGTGCGGCTAATAGATTACCCCAACAGCCCCCACCTGGAAACCTACCTGCTACTGGACACTATTAACAGCGAATCGCCATCGCTAACGTATGAAGAGTCGAACCGTTTATACCAGGAAGTGCAAAAGGATTATGAAGGGGAGCCTCAGTACCGTAAGTTTTTAAAGATAAAGAACAACCCTTATTTTAATGCGCTGCAGGTAAAATTCTCCTACGCGATTACCTGTCATAAAAGCCAGGGTGGGCAGTGGAATACCGTTTTTGTAGAACAGCCTTACCTTCCGGAGGGTATAGACAGGGATTATATTCGCTGGCTGTATACCGCCATAACACGGTCTAAAGAAAAGGTTTATCTGATAGGCTTTAAAGATGATGCTTTTGAGGAGTAAAGACGCATTGAATGTGTCTCCTCAAATTATGACCATAAAGACTTTGTATACAACGTCTAAATTTTAAAATAAATATTAAGACGTATTAAATACGTCTCTGTAAAGTATATGAAAATCATAGCAGTAATACCGGCACGATATGCCAGCACCCGTTTCCCCGCAAAATTAATGCAGGACCTTGGCGGACAAACCGTAATTACAAGAACCTATCAGGCAGCGCTGGGCACTGGCCTCTTTGATGATGTATTTGTAGTAACCGACTCTGATATTATTTACAATGAAATAGTAGCAAATGGGGGCAAGGCTATAATGAGCATTAAGGAACATGAAAGTGGCAGCGACCGTATTGCTGAAGCTGTTGAAAATCTCGATGTAGATATTGTGGTTAACGTGCAGGGCGACGAGCCATTCATCAACAAAGAACCTTTAGCAGATGTGCTTGAAGTGTTTAAAAATGATGTTGCCAGGGAGGTAGATTTAGCATCGGTAATGATGCAAATAACTGATAAGCAAGATATAGAAAACCCAAACAATGTAAAGGTAATTGTAGACCAGAAACATTTTGCGCTGTATTTTTCACGCTCGGTTATTCCGTATCCAAGAGATACAGATGCGGGGGTGCGTTACTTTAGGCACATAGGTATTTACGCTTTCCGCAAGCATGCCTTAATGGACTTTTACAAATTGCCTATGCAAAGCCTTGAAGCGTCTGAAAAACTGGAGCAGTTACGTTATTTAGAATATGGCAAAAAAATACGCATGGTAGAGACCAGCCATGCAGGCATTGGTATAGATACCCCCGAAGATTTAGAGAAAGCCAGGAAGATGCTTTGATCATTCGGTTGCTCTACTTATTATATAGATAGAGATCTGAAATCTATAAGGAACTAATTAGAATATACTTTAATGTAATCAACAACGTACTCCTGCGGAAAGATAGAATTATCTACCTCCGGCCCGCCAAAATAGCCGCCCACTGCTACATTAAGGATAAAGAAAAAAGGCTGGTTATAAGGCCAAACTTCCGGTGTTTTTTCTTTTGGTTCGAAGCTGTGCACCGGCTTATCATCTACATAAAATGTAATGTTGTCTTTTGTCCAGTTTACACCAAAAACGTGAAAACCTTCTTCGAGGTTATTAAACTGGGTTTTCTTGCCGTTAGCATGTTCGCCATGCGTTTCGGAAGTGTGCAGGGTAGCATAAGCCATGTGAGGTTCGCGGCCCACGTACTCCATGATATCTATCTCGCCCGACAATGGCCAGCCTGCCTGGCTAATGTTGCTTCCAAGCATCCAGAAAGCGGGCCAAATACCTTTACCCACCGGCAGTTTAAGGCGCGCCTCCATATAACCATATTTAAATTCTTTTTTATCTTTTGTAGTAATGCGGGTGCTGGTATACGTATCGCCGTCTTTTTTTGTGGTAATAGTTAAAAAGCCATCAGCAACTTTATGGTTTGTTTTTGTGTAAATTTGTTTTTCGGCATTACCAAACCCACAATTGTCAGGACAGCCATTGCCCAGTTCATAATTCCAAACTGCCTCGTTTAGGGTGCGACCATCAAAATTTTCTACCCAAATTAATTTTCCTTTTTTAACCTGGGCGGTAAAAGATGTACCAGTAAGCAGAAGTAATAATAGTAATTGTTTCATATAAATATTTTAGAAAGTAAAATGCTATTTGCCATATTAAATATATAAATTTCTATGAAATAAAAAAGGATGCATTTTACAGCATCCTCTCATTTAAATTATTTCTGCGCTAAGGCCCGCTTCAAGAAGCGATGAGCATTGCGGCTCTAAATCTTTATAGTCTCCGGTCTTTACAGTGCACTTACCATTATAATGTACAATAAGCGAACATTGTTCTGCCTGCTCCGGGGTATGCCTGCATACCTTCATTAGTGTGTCAATTACGTGATCAAAAGTATTAACCTCGTCATTATATAATACAATCTCATTATTATTCGACACCTGCTCTTCTGTAAGTACCTCTTCTAATACTTTTTCTTTAGTGCTCATATCCAAATATTTAAAAATGCTAATTTACGTATTTTAAAGCAACCCAATTATTTTTTTGATGCTTTTTTATAAACGTTAAACCTTTCTCTGTACACGAAGCATCAATAAAAGGGATGTCTTCTTCATAAAAACCGCTAAGTAATAAAATGCCATCTTTATTAAGGCAATCTACATATTGCTGCATATCGTTTAGTAATATGTTGCGGTTTATGTTGGCAATAATAACGTCATAATTTTTACCCGTAAGCAAGGCAGCATCGCCTTCATAAACGGTAATGTGGTGGCAATTATTACGTTCGGCATTCTCTATAGAGTTAAGGTAGCACCAGTTGTCTATATCAATGGCATCTATAGGCTGTGCACCTTTCATTTCGGCAAGAATAGCAAGAATGGCAGTGCCACAACCCATATCGAGTGTTTTTTTACCTTCAACATCAGTTTCAAGTAAATGCTTTATTACCATAAATGTAGTTTCGTGGTGGCCTGTGCCAAAACTCATTTTTGGCTCTATAACAATGTCATATTTAACATCGCGGTATTCATGAAACGGAGCACGAACCCTGCAGGTATCATCAACTTCTATAGGCTCAAAATTCTTTTCCCATTCTTCATTCCAGTTAACCTGCTCAATTTCTTCAACAATGTAGGTTATCTCAAATTCCGGAGATTCCAGTATTTGTATATCGTTTAATACATCCTCTGTCCAGAATTGTTTTTGGATATAGGCGCTAAGGCCATTCTCTGTTTCTTCAAAGCTTTCAAAAGGTGTGTATTCCAGTTCGGCCATAAGAATTTCGGCTCCCGGCTCTTTGGGTAATACTGTAAAATGATATCCTATATACTCAGGCATAACTCTAATTTTTTTTTGCAAAGGTACTATTTAACCAGCCAAAAATAAAATGTGCCTGCTATAATATGCCGACTTAAAAATTAATATTAAGTTTGCGCAAACTTTACATTCATACCTTATGCGGTAATGGTTTTATGCAACTTATTTAACATACTACTATACAAAAATAATGAGGAACACATTACTGCTATTAATTTTGGTTCTTAGCATGGCAGTTACTGCCCAGATAGATATCAAGAAAACAACTAAGGATAATGACCTTAAGCTATCGGCGCTGCCTTACTACAACTATGGGAAGGGATTAGGAATAACATCTCCGGATAGTATCTTTCAGTTTAACATCCGTTTTAGGATGCAAAACCGTGCAACTTATATTCAGAATGAAGGAGAAGAGTCTGCCATAGATGGGCAAATACGCCGCCTGCGCCTTCGTTTTGATGGTTATGTAGGTAACCCTAAATTTATATATGCGCTCCAGCTTTCTTTTGCTCCCGGCGATGTAGGCGAAATAAAAGAAGGCGAAAACATAAATATAATTCGTGATGCCATAGTATTTTACCGCCCTAACAAACGTTGGAATTTTGGTTTTGGGCAAACAAAACTACCGGGTAACCGCCAGAGGGTAAATTCATCCGGAGGTTTACAATTAACCGACAGGAGTATTAACAATGCACGCTTTACTATAGACAGGGATTTTGGGGTTCAGGTTCACAATCAGCATGAGCGTGTTGATAAATTTTCTTATAATTTGAGAGGAGCCATAAGTACCGGAGAAGGCCGAAACTCTACCGATAAGCCAGATAACGGCCTTGCTTACACCGGCAAAGCGGAGCTATATCCACTGGGTTCTTTTACTAAAGATGGCGCTTATTTTGAGGGCGACCTTATGCGCGAAGCCAAGCCTAAGTTAATGTTATCTGGCGCTTACCAGTTTAACAATAAGGCAAGGAGAACCGGAGGGCAATTAGGGAACGACCTCTTTCAAAAACGCGATATGCAGTCGATACTTTTAGATGCTATGGTAAAATATAATGGCTGGGCTTTTATGAGTGCTTACATGCAGCGCATTGCGAAAAATCCTGTTACCGTTAACCCACTTGATACTACCGATGTGCAGTATATTTTTACAGGCTACGGATTTGATTATGAGCTGAGTTATTTGTTCCTATCCGATTATGAAATTATTGGCCGTTTTTCTACCCAGAAAGTAAACAGCGATATACAAAATTTGGCGCCAAATGCTAAACAGTACAGCATTGGGGTTACAAAATATATTTGGGAACATGCCTTTAAAGCACAGGCCGAATTAACATTAGACGATCTTAATTATTTTGACGGTACATCTAAACAAAACTGGTATTTGCGTTTTCAGGTCGAGATAGGGATATAGGTTTATGTTTTTATCATCTTTATTTTGCTAAATTTGCAATGCTAATACTTTAACTTATGTTACAGGCTACAGATACTTTATTGAATACCGAACTGGAAGATTACTTTAATACGTTCAGGCAAAATATTATAGGCATAGGCCAGGAGTTTGTTTCGCCATTTGGCACTCAAAAAATTATATATACCGACTGGACTGCCAGCGGCCGCCTGTACCGCCCAATAGAAGATAAGATAAGCAATGTTTTTGGCCCTTTTGTAGCCAATACCCATACCGAAACTACCGTTAGCGGTACTGCCATGACAACGGCTTACCACGAAGCACGCCATATTATAAAACACCACGTTAATGCCGATGCCGATGATATACTGATTACCGATGGTACAGGGATGACAGGCGTTATAAATAAATTTCAGAGAATACTGGGGCTTAAAGTACCAGAGAATTTAAGGGCTTTTACTAATGTGCCTGCAGAGAAAAAACCGGTGGTATTCATTTCTCACATGGAGCACCACTCCAACCATACATCATGGCTGGAAACTATTGCTCATGTAGTTATAATACCTGCTTGCCCACAGGGACTTATTTGCCTTGATAGCTTTAAAGAATTACTTGAAGAATATAAAGATAACACCCTTAAAATAGCCTCTATAACGGCATGTTCAAATGTTACAGGAATTAAGACTCCGTACTATGAGGTGGCAAAATTAATACACCAATACAATGGTGTGTGTTTTGTAGATTTTGCATGTTCGGCTCCTTATGTTGCTATTGATATGCACCCTGAAGACGAAGAGGCACGCCTTGATGCCATATTCTTCTCCCCACATAAATTTCTTGGTGGTCCGGGTACTGCAGGCATACTGATTTTTAATAAAAAGTTATATAAAAACATGATCCCAGACCATCCGGGTGGAGGAACCGTAAGCTGGACAAATCCGTGGGGCGAACACAAATACCTCGATAATATAGAGGAGCGTGAGGATGGCGGTACACCGGGCTTTCTTCAGGTTATAAAAACGGCACTTGCCGTAAATCTTAAGGAGCAAATGGGTGTTGCTAATATACTGCGCCGCGAAGAAGAGTTGATCGATTACATATTTTCTACTCTTGGCAGTATAGAAAATATAAACATACTGGCACCGCAGCATACTAACAGGCTTGGTGTAGTTTCTTTTTACATAACAGGGCTGCACTTTAACCTTGGTGTAAAATTGCTTAATGACAGGTTTGGTATACAAACACGTGGCGGCTGCAGTTGTGCAGGTACATACGGGCATTTTCTTTTGCACGTAGACCAGGAACAGTCAAATTACCTTACTGATAAGATTTCTCTTGGCGACCTTATACAAAAACCGGGATGGATACGCATGTCAATTCACCCTACAACCACAAATGATGAAATACAATATGTTTGTGAAAGCATTAAGGCATTAGCCGAAAACCATGCCAATTGGGCAACGGATTATAGCTATAATAATCGTACAAATGAGTTTACCCATTTACAGGATAACAGTGCAGATGCTACGGCTATGGTTATGCAGTGGTTTGATTTGCAGTAAAAGCGGGTGGGTCGTTACGGCGGTGTTTAAAACGCTTGTGCGTCCATAAATAGTATTCGGGAACTTCACGAATCTGTTCTTCCATAAGGCGTAAGAACATATCTGTAATTTCGTAATTGGGATATTCTTTGGGTGCTTTATCAAGGCCAATAAATGTAGCCTTGTAATAGCCACGTTTTATTTTTGCCCCTGTTACAAACATTATATTTAGGTCGAGTTTCTTGGCAAGCATCTCGGCACCTACATGCACAGGTACTTCCATATTAAACAAATTTGTCCAGTATATTGCACTGTCGAGTTTTGGCGACTGGTCGCTTAAAAACCCGTAGTACCCTAAAATACCTTTACGCCTGTGGTCGCGCATTGCCGGGATAATATGCTTGGTATCTATAAGCTGGGCATCAAATTTATTACGTATTTTTTTTACAAGTGCATCAAAATACTTATTGCGTACCGTTTTATATATGCCGAAACCTTTATGTGTAGAAAGATATTTATTCATTATAAGCAGCCACTCATAACTGCCATAGTGGGCACATATTAAAGCAACACCTTTACCGCGTGCTTCATACTCGTGTACCAATTCTATGTTTTCGAGAACAAAACGTTTTTTCATTTCTTTTTCAGAGATAGACATGGTTTTTATCATTTCAAACAATGTATCACAAAAATGGTGAAAAAATTTTTTTTCTATTGTTTTGCGTTCGGCATCGCTTAAGTGAGGCAGGGTAAGAGCAAGATTTAATCTAACTGTTTTTTTTCGGTAACCTGCTATCCTGTAAACAATAATGTAAAGGATATCTGATAGAAAATATAATATCCTGAAAGGTAATATAGATATGAACCAAAAGAAGGGATATATAATAATGTATCCTAATAGATGCATGTTTTTTTTACAAATATACTTTTTATTCTTATAAAATTACACTTTTGTTAGTGTTCAACACAATGGTTTACCAATCATATTAACTAATTTTACAGCTTAAAAATAATTTATGGATATAAACATTGCCGTAATTATCATTATTGCCATTAATGCAATAGTTAGTTATAAGGGACTTAACGACAGCGACTTTTTTAGGAAGTATCAATTTCACGTAGGCAGTATACGTGCGGGAGAGCAGTACCGTATGATTACCAGTGCCTTCTTGCACGCAGATATTATGCACTTTGCCTTTAACATGCTTACCCTTTACTTTTTTGCACCGGTTGTAATATCCTACATGGGCGTATTTGCGTTTGTACTGGTTTATTTTGTAAGCCTTGTTGCGGGCAGCCTGCTAACTTTATATTTTCATAAAGACGATTACTGGTATACTGCCATAGGAGCATCAGGGGCAATAACAGGTGTGCTATATTCTGCAATATTGCTTAATCCTTATGGCACAATATATTTATATTATGTTGTAGAATTGCCCTCTTTTGTTTTTGGTATTGGCTACCTGCTTTATTCTATTTATGGCATGAAGGCAAAGAATGACAACATAGGCCATGTAGCACACTTTGGCGGTGCCGTTGGCGGGTATGTGGTCACACTTTCACGCGAGCCACACATGATTTATGATAATACCCTGATGGTTATATTGTTACTTATACCCATTATCATTTTATTTGTTATGGCTAAGACAAATAAAATATAAATCAAAAAACTGGCACGCAATTTGAATTTCCTACAGAAAATCGTAAAATAAAACACCATGAAAAAGATCGCACTTTTAGTATTAGTATTTGTTGGTACGCTTGCCAATGCACAGGTACAGCCTAACCAGCAGCCCCAGATAAATGTATCTGGCGAAGGTAAAATCCTTGTAACGCCAGACCAGGCAGACATTACTGTGGGCGTAAGCAACACGGGTACTAATGCAACAGACGTTAAAAAGGCTAATGATGTTGCCGTAGACAAAGTTATAAAATACCTGAAAAGCCAAAAGCTGCCACAGGGCGATTATCAAACGCAAAGGGTAGCCCTTAACCGCGATTATGACCTTTCTAAAAAGAAAGAAAATTATGTGGCATCTCAAACCATAGTAATCCATTTAAAAGACTTGTCTAACTATGATGCTTTAATGATGGGCCTTACAGATGCCGGTATAAATACTATAAACGGTGTAAGCTTTAAAACATCTAAACAGGTACAATATGAAAGCGAAGCAAGAATAAAAGCTGTGGCCGATGCTAACAAAAAAGCAGCCGATTATACAGGTGCTTTAGGACAAAAATTGGGCAAAGCATTATTAGTTACAGATAACACACAAACTTACTACCCACCTGTATACCGTATGGCAACCATGATGGAGAAAAGTATGGATGCCGCTGTACCAAGGGAAACACTTGCAGTAGGAGAAATAACAATTACTGCCAATGTAAATATAAGCTACCTGCTTAACTAAGCAGTCTTGAGTATGAGATTAAAGCCCCAGGCCGTAAAGGTTTGGGGCTTCTTGTTTTATAACTACATGCTATAGTTTTGTATAGTGCATTAGCGACTGACATGAGGTAACCGTGGCATTGTAATTGCAAAGTTCATGGCAGATACAACAGTTATTAATTACTATGGTACAGTAGTACAGTAGTGTAGCGTAAAAATTATTATGGATTCTAAAAACATATCATATTCTGTCTTAGAGTTGGCATTTATATCAGATGGCAGCTCTGTGGCACAAAGTTTTAAAAATAGTGTAGACCTTGCACAAAAAGCCGAAGACCTTGGCTACAGCCGCTTTTGGCTTGCCGAACATCATAATTCTATAAGCATTGCCAGTAGTGCTACAGCAGTATTAATAGGCCATGTGGCAGGTGCTACAAAAACCATTAAAGTAGGATCTGGCGGGATAATGCTGCCCAACCATTCGCCGCTTATTGTTGCCGAGCAGTTTGGTACATTAGGAACAATCTACCCCAACCGTATAGATCTTGGCCTGGGCAGGGCTCCGGGAACAGACCAGCTTACGGCGCATGCCATACGGTCTGACAGGATGCAGTCAGTTAACAATTTTCCGGGTGAGATAGAGCAGATACAACAATATTTTTCGGCAGATAACGACTGGGCACAGGTACGCGCCACTGTAGCCGAAGGAGTTAACGTACCCATTTATATTTTAGGTTCGAGTACCGATAGTGCCCACCTTGCTGCAAAAATGGGGCTGCCTTATGCCTTTGCCAGCCATTTTGCTACAGCGCAGTTAATGGATGCACTTGAAATTTACCGCAGGGAGTTTCAGTCATCACAATATCTCGATAAACCTTATACTATTGCCGGGGTAAACATTATTGCTGCCGACGATACCAAAACTGCAGAAGAAAACTTTACATCGCTTATACGCATGTTCCTTGGGGTATTAACCGGTAAAAGGGATTACCTGAAACCGCCATCTGCCATGACCGACGAATTGCTAATGCTTTTGCATAACCCTACAGTTAAGGATATGCTTAAATATACATTTGTAGGCAATAAAGAAACAGTTAAAAAAGAAACGCAGCGATTTTTAGCACAAACAGGTGTAGACGAACTTATGGTAGTATCTAATATTTATGACCATAACGACAGGGTAAAATCTTACCGGATCTTTGCAGAGATTATGGAGCAAATTAATAAAGAAAAATTAGTAGAAGCTTTATAAAAATTAGATTCTATAAAAGAATAGCTGCTCTATATGGGCAGCTATTCTTTTATAATCATCACACTGGCCTTAAAGCCTGTGGCGAGATTCCATTGGTTATTAGTTACCAACGTCTCTTTATCGTCATATATCCTGAATTCTGCAGTATTAGGTCCCGATGTTCCCTGGTTTAACGCTTCAAAATCTAACTTATTAAAGCCTTCATCAAGAGTAAGCTGTATGCCCTTAAAGCTGTTACTAAGGTAAATTTCATCAACTACTGTTTTACCGTTTACCATTATCTTTATCCGGTCGCCATCTTCTGCTCCAAAGTCGCGTGCCATAACCTGCATAAACTTAGATTTAGTTCGTATTTCGCCAAAATCCTGGTTGCCCCTAAACGCTTCGTTAGATTCTCCTTTAGGAGCTACAGTAGTCCTGTCGGCATATTCTGTACTTCGGTTAACAAAATCATTGCCCTGATACATGCTAAAATTAGATTTTTTTTCGCCCACTACAATAGGAGCATAATTAAAATCTTTCTTTTTTTCGGGCTTAGGTGCAAATGGGCTATTAGGGCTTAATGTAGTGGTAGATGGTTTCGTTATAGTTGTTGCCGGCTTAATACTAATATCATTGCCTCTGGGTATAGCAATACCGCCACCCGGGTTATCTTTCTGTGCCCAGAGGCTGCAGGTAGCAAAAAATAATAAGGTTAAAAATATAATATTCTTCATAAAGCCTGTAAGAGTAAAAACAAAGTAACAAAAATTCTGCCAGTAATTACTGCAGTAATAGTTATTGTGCGGTTAACAACGTCATAAAGAAGGTTAAATTGTAATTTCATGCATTTTACCGCTTATAAAAAGTTACAGATTAAGATGTAGTAATATTTTATTATTCCGGGCACTAAC
>Ga0247813_10000187_pt1 | contig 71812 bp, 64 predicted proteins | sample UWRJL169409C1_FD_180719 | JGI IMG/M metagenome (GOLD analysis project Ga0247813, IMG submission 180719) | Plant litter microbial communities from Arlington Agricultural Research Station in Wisconsin, United States - UWRJ-L169-409C-1 | ecosystem: Environmental > Terrestrial > Plant litter >... | reverse complement strand
GTCGTCGGTAGTCGGTGGTCGGTCGTCGGTGGTCCGCCTTAAATTCGTGTAATTCGATAAAATTCGTGTAATAAAAATATATGGACTTCTTCAATTCAAAATACATCCTCAGCAACAAACGTTACGGCTGGATCGATTATGATCGTGGTATCAGCATCATACTCGTAACCTATCGTCATTGCTTCGAAGGGCTGTTACGTTCCGGAATAAAACTGGAAGAGTACCCCTTCATCGCCTATATCAATACATTTTTCTTCGGCTTCAGGATGCCGTTGTTTTTTATCGCATCCGGTATTTTCATATCGAGGAGTATCTCTAAAAGAGGATTATCACCATACCTTGGTAACCGTGTAAAAACGATCCTTTACCCGATGCTTGTCTGGGGCTGCATCCAGCTTTCACTCCAGCTCGTCATGAGTGATTATACCAACTCGGATATGTCATTCCGCAATTACCTGGATCTCATCATTTACCCCCGGGTCAACGGACAATTCTGGTACCTCAATGCATTGTTCTTTGTCGGGGTCATCTATTCTTCCCTGAAAGTATTGGCAAGATTCAAAGTGGTGCACCAGCTAATACTCGGGCTGGGATTGTATTTTACGCTAGCGTACATACGTTACCTGCGGCCGGAATCAACAGAAGCGGATCTTGGCGCCCTGATGGATATCATGCAGTATTACCTTTTCTTCGCCATCGGCGATCTGATCTCCGAATTCTTACTGAGTGAAAAAGCGGCGAAGTTATTTTCTTCTGCAAAACTGTTGTTACCCCTTATTCTCGCGTTCATCGTGATACAATATTTCTTCACCGATATCAACCATCGCTTTGGCGATTATCATGTAGAACGCAGCATGCCTTTCTTCTTCCTGCTGGTGGCATTGGTGGGTTGTACCTTATCGATCTGTGTTTCTTTCGCCTTGAAGAAACACCAGTCGGCACAATGGTTACGGGTAGTGGGATATAATTCAGTACATATCTATTGCCTGCAGATCATCGCCATGTCTTTGTTGAGAATCGTGATGACCAAATTCCTGCACATCGAACATCCGTTGATCCTGATGCCGGTGATACTGGCGTTCGGGCTTATCGCACCGATGATATTCTACAATATCTGTCTTCGATTAAATCTTTGGTGGCTGTTTACACTGAAACGCCCGGACGAAGAAATCGAATATCTGAAGAATAAAAAACCTGCTAAGTAATGTACGCGGAAGCTCTTGCTTCCGCCCGACAGAAAAGGCCGGACGCAAGAGCTTCCGCGTACAGTCTAAGCCGGCGCTTAAATGAATCAGCCTATCACCAACCCGGCGCTAAGCACCCGGAACAACTGCATCAGCCATCTTGCCTTTTTGACATCCTGTTGAAAAAGTACTGCATAGAATGCGCTTTCCAGCCTGGCGGCTAGTTCCGGCGTGACCGGAACGACCGATCCCGTAAGGTGGCTATCCGTAATTGATCCCGTGAACGGTACGGCTGATCCTGCTTTCTTCCCCCTGCCTGCAGGCGTTAGCTGGTAATTCCATTGAAGCGGATCTTTTGATCCGGTATTCTGAAAAACCGGTTGTGTGCTGATCAATTCGGAAGGAGATAATTTGAGGTTGGCTACACTCCCATTCGTTAACTGGTAGACATTATTTTGGTGGATGAACTTTTTGGTATCTACTTTATCGGTCGTGACGTTGATACCCGAACTCAGGTAAAATACATTGTTCTGAATATTAAAAACAGTTTCCGCTTCGGGTTTACCATTGAAGAGAAAAAGCGCTTTATCCTTATACCGGTTCTCAATATCGATGATGGTGTTGTTGAAGTATTGAATATTGGATGCCTGGATGGCGAAAGTGCCTGAAATATTCACCCAGGTGAGGCCACCATTGTTGATGAGCACATTATTGGCTATTAAATTATTATCCGCCATTCCACCGCTGCCGCTGCCAATCTCCATTACGCCATTACAATCGATGATGGTATTGTACATGATCCTGTTGCGGCTCGATGAGCCAAAAGATTCCAACGCCCCGCCACTGAAACCGTAATCATAACTTTCGGCCCAATTGCCACTGAAAAAATTATGCGTGATCAGGTTATCATTACCTGTGATGGTTACGCCATTGGCCCCATAGTCATCATCGTTTTCAGGGAAATTATTTCCAAATGTATTCCGCACATTTTTCAGATCGGTAAACCTGCAGGAATCTACCGTATTGGAATCGCCTACCAGCACAATACCCATCCCGATATTAGACATGATGCAGTTTCTCACGATACAATGATTACTCGTGGCATCACCATAACTCCCGAAGTTGAATGCGATGGCGCAATAGGCCGGCGAGACTTTATCCTCTTTCGGAAAACGCTGATCAGTGATATCCAACCCATCAAAAATGATATAATTCACTCCCGCAACCATGAACAAAACTTTCTTTGTCGGATCTTTCTCAAAATCCGAGTGATATTGAAAGACAGGCCTGGCGCCGGTTCCATAAGCCCCGAAAGTGATCGGTGCATCTTTTGTTCCCGAAGGAGCTTTGTTTCCGAAAATGCTCGACCAGGTAAGTGTGCCACTAAAACTGTCCCCTCTTTTGAAAAGAATTTTATCCCCGGGTTTCATCAAACCGCTGTTGGCGGCTATCTGCACCCGTTGCAGCGTTTGCCAGGAAGCAGACGGCGACGTCCCGTCGTAGCGGTTATTGCCGGTATTGCTTACGTAATATGTAGTGGCGTGGGCGCCGGTCGTGAATAAAAACAGGGTAAGGCACAAAATTAATCGCATGGAAGTTCGTTTAAATCAAAACTAATATTTATTACACTAATTTAATTACACCAATTAAAACGAATTACACTAATTAGAGAAGAATTATCGACAGGATCGTCATTGCCAGCGCAACTTTTTTAAACCAGTCATTGCGGGTGCAGCTTTTTATGACAGTCATTGCGAGCGCAGCGCGGCAATTTCTTGATGGGATACCGATGCTATTCAGTAGATTGCCGCGGTGTGCCCGCAATGACAGACAGATTGAGATTGCTCCGTGCCTCGGAATGACGGTTCTACTTAAATTCATAGAATTCGTATTTTAAATTCATGTAATTCGTGTAATTCGTTTTAATTCGTGTAATCAAAACCTTTAATTCGTGTAATCAAAACCTTGACATGCTTTTTAATTCACTCAACTTTGCCCTATTCCTCCCGGTGGTATTCGCACTCTATTGGCTCGCCAAAGGAAAACTTCAACTACAGAATATCCTGCTGATGGTGGCCAGTTATTTCTTTTATGCCTGCTGGGATTATCGTTTTCTTTTCCTGCTGGTGTTCTCCACCCTGCTGGATTATTATACAGGGTTGAAAATGGCGGATGCACCCAACTCTTCGAAGAAAAAATTCTGGTTCTGGCTGAGCATCGGCATCAATCTTGGCTTTTTGGGCATTTTCAAATATTACAACTTCTTCGCCGAATCCTTTGCCGAAGCGCTGGCGATGGTAGGCATCAAAACAAATTTCTGGGTATTGAAAGTGATCTTACCGGTGGGGATCTCTTTTTACACTTTCCATGGATTATCCTACGTGATAGATATTTATAAAGACCGCATCAAACCCGAAAGGAATTTCGTGGATTATTCCTTGTTCGTTTCTTTCTTCCCGTTGCTGGTAGCGGGGCCTATTGAACGGGCCACACACCTTTTACCGCAGGTAAAAAAACAACGTTATTTCGACAAGGCAAAAGCGATCGATGGGCTCCGGCAGATCCTGTGGGGGCTTTTCAAAAAGATCGTGATAGCGGATAATTGTTCTACTTATGCCAACATGGCGTTCGATCACAGCGCCGGCACTTCGGGCAGTACACTATTGCTGGGCGCCCTGATGTTCACGTTCCAGATCTATTGCGACTTCTCGGGTTATTCCGATATCGCATTGGGAACTGCACGGCTGTTTGGTTTCGACCTGCTGCGCAACTTCTCATTCCCGTATTTCTCCCGCGATATCGCCGAATTCTGGCGCCGCTGGCATATCTCCCTCTCCTCCTGGTTCCGCGATTATTTATACATTCCGCTGGGCGGCAGCAAGGGCGGCACCTGGATGAAAGTGCGCAACACATTTATCATCTTCATCGTGAGTGGCTTCTGGCATGGCGCCAACTGGACCTTCATCATCTGGGGATTGCTGAATGCCTTGTACATCATGCCTTCCATCTTATTCAACACCAACCGGAACAACCTGGATACGGTGGCGCAGGGTAAAATATTTCCTTCGGCGAAAGAATTGTTTTCTGTGATATTGACTTTTACGCTGACCGTATTGGCGTGGATATTTTTCAGGGCGGAATCGGTGCATGCGGCATTCAATTATCTGGGTGGTATTTTTCACTCATCCTTATTTACCGTACCAAAGGATCTCAATCTCAGCCTGCTCGCTATCGTCGCCGTGTTCATGGGCATGGAGTGGCTGCAACGAACAAAAGAGCATGCCTTACAATTTGAACCGGGTGGTTCGCAGCTGAAATTTTATGGTATCGCTACGCTTAATTGTATCGTGATATGGGCCATCATTCTATGGGGCTCATTCGGCGAAAAATCATTCATTTATTTCCAATTCTGATCCCATGTTCAAAAAAATAATCATCTGCGGCGCATTGTTCATCATCACCGGCGAATTGCTGATCCGCTTCGACGAACGCTTTAAACTCATGGAAAGCTCACAGGTAGTGAAGATAAGCACCAGCCTGGAAGTGACGCCTGAATTTGAAATGGTGAAAAATAATTTCATCAATCTCCAGGGAAACAACCTGCGGGTGATGGTCATCGGCGACTCTTATATCCATGGCGGCGGGATCGAATTCAGCAGGAATTTTTCGCAACAGCTGAAAGGCTCGCTAAAAAACACCAACACAGGTTTTGATGATATATATGTATTGGATGTGTCCAAAGCTTCGTCCAACAACTTCGACAATACGCAAACCTACTACCAGTTTGTAGATAAATTCAAACCGCAGTTGGTCATTCTCGGCTATAACTATAATGATGTAATGGGTGAACTGGACAAAAAGAGGGATACCGGCAACATCGAGAATTTTGAAAAGATCGCCGCTTCTTCAGCAGAAAAAAGATCGATGGCTAAAAAGATCTACGATGTATTGTACCAATCGAGTTTCATACAATTCACGCTTTCGAATCTGCATACACAGTTGAAAACCCGTGGTATCATTTTTCCGAACAGCGCCTTCAGCCTGATCCTGAGATCGTATTATGAAGACAAACCGAATTGGGAAAAATCAAAAACCTTGCTTCGGGAAATGATCAACGATGCAAAAAGCAAAAACATCCAGCTGCTTGTACTGAAATTCCCGGAGATCAACCTGCTGGAATATCCCAATCTTTTCACCAAAGCCGATGATACTTTACAGCATTTTTTCGCCCAGTCACCGCAGGTGAAATATGTGAACGGCCTGGATATTTTCAAAGGCGAAAGTTCAAAGGATAATATCCTCTCCAAATACGATGGCCATCCGAATGAACGGGCGCACAAGAAAATGGCGGACAGCATTTTTGTGGTCGTGAAGGGGATGCCATTTGTGAGTGGAAAGATAAAGTAATTGAGCACAGCGAATGTTTTATCAATACTGTCATTGCTCACCAGTACTTTCATTATCCGTTAGGAATGACATTGCCTATCAGAACCGTCATTGCGAACTCGCTAAGCAATCTCTTCGAGTAGCATGGATCGTTGCACGCATCCTCATTAGTCTTTTATTTCTCATCAACACCGTCATTACGTGTGCCCCGAAGAAAGCGGGGAGCCTGCGAGGCAATTCTTTCCCCTCATGGAGCATGGCGGAGAGATTGCTTCGTGCATCGCAATGACTACTGATAAGCTATAAAACAAGAAACTCCCGGCTTTCACCGGAAGTTTCTCAAGTCATGGAAAAAAGCAAAAGTTAAATCCCTTTATTAACGGGCTTTTACAAGCCTTCTTGTTTCTACTTCTGTACCCTGCTGAACCCTCAGGATGTAAGTACCCTGGCTCAATTCCTTACCGAATGTATTGATGTCATTCGCTTTACCGGTAGCCTGGTAAACCTTCTGGCCACTCATATTGATCACGGTAAGAGAGATTGGTTCGGTAGCTTCTGTTTCAATCTTCACACGGAATTCGGTAATGCTTGGGTTACCCAATACTGTAAGGCCTATCGAGTTACACCTCCTTGTGCTTTGAGCGATCACCGCACGGGTAGATATTGTTCTTTGCGTTGCATCTTTTACAGTTACAATGTAAGCACCTGCTGCCAGATTGGTGAACAGGTTGCTTGTTCCAAAAGCGCCGGTATTCAACTGATAAGTGTATGGCCCTGATCCACCTCTCGCTTCGGCCCTGATGAAACCAGTATTTGAGCCCCTGCAACCAAAACCACCAGATCTTAGGATCAGACCCAGCTCAGGAACCGCATCCGGTTCACCGATGCTGAATGATTTTGTGCTGCTGCAACCTTTCGAATCTTTTACAGTAACAGTATAAGTTCCTGAAGAAAGATCACTGAAAGTATTGCCTGACTGGAAAGCCCCGTCATTCAGTTTGTAAGTATATGCCGGTGTACCTCCGGTGGCTGTTACGCTTGCTGTGGTAGTACCTCCATTTAGAGTGATCGTGCCAGGGGTAACCGATACGCTGATGGCAGTTGGCTGCGCAATGGTGATGGTCACATCATCTGCGATGCCATTAGCATCTTTTACCGTGAAAGTATACGTGCCAGCCGCTTTGCTGAAAGTCCCGATGCCGGTGTATGGTGCTGTACCACCTGTTGCACTCACTGTTACGGTAGAAGAACCACCATTGCAGTTGATCGCTGTTGCGGTTGCTGCCGCAACAAGAGCCGGTGCTGCTATAGGTTGTGTTACAGTGAAACTCTTCACCCCGATACATCCTTTGGCATCTTTTACCCTGATATTATGTGTTCCTGCAGTAACATTGCTGAAGCTGCCTGAAGACTGGTAAGTACCATTGTCATAGCTGTAGGTATAAACTCCTGTACCGCCGGTGGCTGTTACGGTTGCAGTGGTAGTACCGCCATTTACCGCGATCGTACCTGTAGATACTGCTACCGCGATGGCTGCCGGTTGTGCCACGGTGATAGTTACATCGTCCGTACTACCCAGCGCATCCGTTACCGTGAAAGTATAAGTACCTGCTGCTTTTGTATAAGCGCCTGTACCGGTATAAGGTGCCTGTCCACCAGTTGCTGTTACTGTTACGGTAGCGCTTTCGCCATAACAGTTAATTGTTCCTGCTGTAGCTGCCGCAACCACCGGAGGTATCTGTGCCGGTTGAGTTACTGAGAAAGTTTTTGTGGTAATACAACCCCTGCTATCCTTCGCCTTTATATTATGCGTACCCGCGATCACGTTGCTGAATGAATTGGAAGTTTGATAAGTACCATTGTCATAGCTGTAAGTATAACCAGGTGTGCCGCCTGTTGCAGTAACAGTTGCAGTAGTTGAACCGCCGTAAGCAGCGATCGCACCCGTAGCTACAGTCACATTGATCAACGTTGGCTGAGTCACCGTGATGGTCACATCATCCGTTACTCCTGCCGCATCCGTTACTACAAAAGTGTACGTACCCGCCGCTTTGGTGAAGGTTCCTACACCGGTGTAGCTGCCTGTACCACCTGTTGCAGTAACTACTACCGAAGTTGTTCCACCGTTGCAGGTAATGGTGCCGGCTGATGCTGCAGCTACCAATGCTGCCGGTGCACCTGGCTGAGATATGGTTCTTGTTTTAGAAACCGTACAGTTGTTCGCATCTTTCACCGTTACAGTGTAAGAACCTGCGGTAACGTTGGTGAATATGTTGGAAGACTGATAAGCTCCGTTGTTTAATTTATAAGTATAAGGTGCGGTACCACCGGTTGCAGTTACTGTCATGGTAGTAGAACCACCATTTACAGTGATCGTACCTGAAGTAACAGTAGCATTCAATACAGCTGGTTCAGTAACAGTGATCGCTACTTCATCAGTAACACCTGCCGCATCCGTTACAGTAAAAGTATAAGTACCTGCTCCACGGGTGAAGTTCCCTGTACCTGTGTAAGGAGCTGTGCCGCCTGTTGCCGCTACGTTTACCGTAGTAGTACCGCCAAAGCATGCAATCGTTCCGGTTACTGAAGCAGAAGCTACCAATGCCGGTACCGGTGCCGGTTCAGTAATAGTGATGGTTTTAGTTACCGTACATCCGTTTTTATCACTGATGGTAACTGTATGAGTACCCGCAGCTACCCCGGTAAAAATTCCGGATGAAACAAAACTGCCGTTGTTAAGTTTGTAAGTATACGCAGGTGAACCGCCGGATCCTGCTGCAGTCAATGTGGTAGTTCCACCATTTACCGCAATGTTTCCTGAAGTAACCGTTCCATTCAGGGCCGCAGGCTGTGCAATGGTAACCGATGCATTTGCTGTAGCACCTGCCGCGTCCGTTACAGTAAAGTTGAATGTTCCTGCCGCACGGGTGAAGGTGCCTGTACCACTGTATGGAGAGGTACCACCGGTTGCACTTACGGTAACAGTAGTAGTGCCACCGTTGCAGAGAATTGTTCCGGCAGTAGCTGTTGCAACCAATGTTGGGATCGGAGCAGGTTCAGTGATGGTGATGCTTTTCACGATCGTACAACCGTTGGCATCCTTCGCTGTTACAGAATAAGTACCGGCGGTAATATTCGCAAAAGCTGTTGAAGACTGATAGGTACCGTTGTTCAGCCTGTAAGTATATGGAGCCGTACCCCCCGCTGCACCTGCAGTGATAGTGGTTGAACCGCCGTTCACCGCGATGTTCCCTGAAGTAACGGTAGAAGTAAGCGCAGTTGGCTCGGTAATAGTAACACTTGCAGAAGATGTAACACCTGCCGCATCTGTTACAGTAAAGTTGAATGTTCCTGCCGCACGGGTGAAGGTGCCTGTACCACTGTATGGAGAGGTACCACCGGTTGCACTTACGGTAACGGTAGCAGTACCGCCGTTGCAGAGAATTGTTCCGGCAGTAGCCGTAACTGCCAGCGTTGGCGGAGCCGGTTGAGTGATGGTGATGCTTTTCACGATCGTACAACCGTTGGCATCTTTCGCTGTTACAGAATAAGTACCGGCGGTAATATTCGCAAAAGTTGTTGAAGATTGATAAGTACCATTGTTCAGCCTGAAAGTATATGGAGCCGTACCACCCGCTGCACCTGCAGTGATAGTGGTTGAACCGCCGTTCACCGCGATAGTACCCGAAGTAACAGTAGAAGTAAGCGCAGTTGGCTCAGTGAGAGTAACAGTGGCGGTAGAAGTCTGGCCCGCGGCATCCGTTACAGTGAAATTATGTGTACCTGCCGTACGGGTGAACGTACCAGTGCCGGTATAAGGGGATGTACCGCCTGTAGCCGTTACGGTTACAGAAGTTGTTCCGCCATTACAAGCGATCGAACCAGTTGTGCTGGCTGCCGCTACCAATTGTGCAGGAGCCGGTGCAGGTTGCGTAATGGTGATCGTTTGTGTTACGATACATCCTTTGGAATCTTTTACAGTAATAGTATGTGTACCGGCCGGTACACCATTAAATAAGTTGCTTGACTGGTAGGTACCATTGTTCAGGCTGTAGGTATAAGGGATCGTACCACCTGCCGCCACCGTTGTAAGAAGGGTAACACCACCGTTCAACAGGATCACCCCGGCCGATAATACCGCCGAAAGTGGCAGCAATGGCTGAGTTACGGTCACTGATGTAGTGGTAGAAGCACCTGTCGCATCCTTTACAGTAAAGGTGTGCGTACCGGCTGGTTTGGTGAAAGTTCCTGTACCCGTGTAAGGTGCAGTACCACCGGTTGCCGCTACAGTTACCGTAGTGGTACCACCGTTACAGGCGATCGCCTGAGCGGTAGAAGTAGCTGCCAATGGAGTAGTTGGAGTAGCCGCTCCACCTTCCAGCATACCCGCATTTGGTGTACTGTTGCCGGCTACAGAAGTACCGGCAAAATCCCTGATAAGGCCTACACTTCTTCCAAAATCGATAGCAGGGCTTGCGGCAAGCGGATTGTAATTCCATACCTCAGGATCTGTTCCCGCTACGCTGGTAAACAACGAAGCCATGGTTGACAATTCGCTGGCATTAGCAGTAAAGCCTAGTGCGCTTCCCGAACCGAGGTGGTAAATATTATTTTCATGAGTATTCTGTGCCAGGCTGAAGATACCGGACCTTGCTACGTCTACCCCATCTGTAAGCCAGAAAATGTTATTCTTCATGGAGATCGTACAGTTGCTGCCGATGATGATCATCTGGCCAACCCCTGTAAACTGCATCTTTGTTTCAACAAAAATATTGTTGTAAACCTGCAGGTTCCTTACATTGATAGCATATTGTCCGCTGGTGTTGGTATATACCAGGTCACCACAATTGATAAGCAGGTTGTAAGCAACCATGTTGTTGTTGCTTTCGCCCCCGCTGGAACTTCCGTATTCCATAAAGCCATTACAGTTGATGGCTGTATTGTACATGATCTTGTTATCACCGGAACCATCGCCATAGAATTCCACACCGCCGCCATCATATGCGTAATCATAGCTGTAAGCCCAGCAGTCTTTGAACCAGTTGCTGGAGATCATGTTGTTTGCACCGGATACCACGATCGGGCTTGCACCGTAATCATCATCTGAGTTCTGGCTGGTAGGCGTATTCCTGATCATACGCAGGTTGAAGATCTTATTATTGTCTATAGTGTTGTAATTACCGCCAAGGTTGATACCACAACCTACCATTGACATCTCACAATTCTTTACAGTAAGATAATTCCCTTCTACTTCAAAAGCTGTAGAGATCGTAGCCTGTGCGTAGTGATCATCCGGGTCCATGTTCAGATCCGTAACAGCAAGGCCATCTACCACTACATACTGGCGATTGCCGTACATGGTAACTGCTTTGCTGGAACCTGTGATGATGGGAAGATTTCCTGTACCGTAGTTGCTGAAAGTGATAGGAGCTGAAGCTGATCCGCTCCTGGTGATAGTAAGTGGGCCGGTAAATACTGACCCTTTTTTTAAATAGATGAAATCGCCCGCAACAAACTTACTCATGTTATTGTTGACCTGGGCAAGCGTTTTCCAGGGATTGGCGAGTGTGCCGGTTTGGGTAGAAGAGGTGCTGTTTGCGTCGACATAATATTCCGTCGCCCGGGCACCTGCCGTTGCGAAAAGGCATATCAGGAACACACCGATCTTTGTGATGAAAGATAATTTCATTGGTTTTTCATTTTGTATTGAATAGGATAGGTTAGTCGGATATTGAATTGGTTAACGGTATTCTGGTATTATTTCATAATGAATTTAAAATGTTAAGTCCTTTAACAGGTTTGCAAAAGATGTAACGATAAAAAGCGAGTGAAAATTATATGTACATCAGATATTCGTTGAGGGCGAATATGATATTGGATCAATACGGGTTTTTCACTTGATATATTATAGTTTATTCTCTTTGTTTTTGAACGGTTCGTCTATTACCAATATCCGTACCGTTAATGTTTGAACTTCGTAATCCACAGTTAAAATTTTGTTTATTGATTTTAATCAATTGTGGATTTCAACAAGATCTTGTGTTGATGTTCATCGTAAAAATTGCTTAACAAATTTTCAGATGTAAAGGGGATGATTCCTGCCGCACACTTTATTCTATTCTCTTCCTTATATCATGAACACATTGCAAATGTAAATGAGTGAAAAATCGATTCTTGTAATACAGCATCAATTTTTCTTGTAATATTTATACTACGAAAATCGGCTGAAAGTGCCGAAAACACTGGGTTATCCACAGAATTCAAGGTGTTGTGGATAACCCTTAAAATTTTCCCGAAAGACGATTTTACCTAACCGCTTTATTTTCAATAACAATCGCTGATAAAAAATATATATGTGTAAAACCACACAATAAAGTTTGTAGTACATCGTTAAGGCAGCACTAAAAGACAGCAAACTTTTTTTAAATAGACTGATTTAAACTCGTCAGTTCTGCAACACAAAGCCCCGCGTAAGCGGGGCTTTTGCATTTTGTTATCACATGCATTCTGATGAAGTATAATGAAGGTAAAACAGTCATTACGCAGTACGAAGCAATCTCCTGATGAGGCTTTGAAATATCTTAAGGAAATTGCTTCGCGCCTCGCAATTACATTTCTAAAAAACTTCCGCTTCACAAAAACTCACGAAGGTTTGACCATTCACCATTCACCCATTCACCCATTCACATATTCACTCATATACTCAAACGGCCCATTCAATTTCCCCTTCTTGATGATCGTCGCTTTATCAATCAGCTCGCTATTGTCTGCAAACAGATCCAGCAATACATATTTGATCAGCTGTTCGCCAAAATAGCGACTGGCGTCTCTCGGCAATTCATTGGGAAGATTGCCCACCGCCATCACGTCCACCGAATTTTCACTATACGGCGCCGTTTTTTGCAGCGAATTTTTATCTACCCCATACACAGGATCCGCGATGGTGGAATCGCCGATATTGCAGGGCACAGAACCATACATATCATCCGTGATATCCGCGATGGTCTTGATGCGGAAGTCCGGCCTTTTCAGGTCTTCATTTTCAAATAATCTTGGTATACGCGCTTCCCAGTAAACCCCGTTCATCAGGATATCCGTGTGCCGCAGGTAATTTCCAAACAGGCAATCATATGTTTCCGGGTGATCGTGAAAATCTTCACGGTCGTACCCGTTATCTGTTTTGCGGGCATAGAGATTGGCGCCTTTCAGGTGAACATATACCGGGTAAGTGAATTCTTTTTTCAGGTATTGATCCGGTTCCACTTCATGCACCCCCAGCAGGTTCATGATCTCCAGCACCCCATGCGCTACCCTGCCGCTGCCGGTGACCGCTATCTTGATATTCGGCAATCGCAACCCGAAATAAGTATGCACCAGGTGCTGAAAGGTTTTGGAAGAATTGATGCGATCAAGTTTGTAAGCCCCGGTACGCTGGCCGTAAGCAAACATTCCGTTATGTGCCCCTACTATTCCTGCAAAAAAACCAAAACCGATGATCCTGGCGCCATCTTCATGCTCCAGGCATTCGTAATCCACCAGTGTGATGTTTTTTTCTACCATCGCCTTAGCCAGCTTCTGGTTGTATGGCTGCATCTTTTTGGTATGGGAAAAAAACAGGTACGTTTTATTCGGGATCAACTGATCCACCGGCACTTCCTTGATGCCTAAAAGGATATCGCACGCCGACATATCTTCCACCACTTCTACCCCCGCCTGCTCATATTCCTTATCGGAATAGCAACGGTGGCTGCTTTGCTGTACGATCACGCGAACGTCTTTCCTGTTGAGGTGCATCCATTTGCACTGTGCGGGCGTAAGGGCTACCCGGCTGTCTGCAGGGACCTTTCCTTCCCTGATTAATCCTATGAGCATCGAATTTCTTTTAAAAATATTGACAAATATACGGAGCTGATGTGTTATGACTGGCAGGGTTACGGGTGACGGGTGGCGGGTTGTTGATCGTTTGGGGAGACCGAAGCGAAGGTTTTACCGCAGAGTGCAGGAGGGAACGGAGTTTACGCAGAGTTTAAATATAATCTCTGCGAAACCTCTGCTTTCATCTGCAGGGACCTTTCCTTCCCTGATTAATACGAGCATCGGACTTCTTTTAAAAATATTGACAAATATACGGAGCTGATGTGTTATGACTGGCAGGGTTACGGGTGACGGGTGGCGGGTTGTTGATCGTTTGGGGAGACCGAAGCGAAGGTTTTACCGCAGAGAACAGGAGGGAACGGAGTTTACGCAGAGTTAAAATATAATCTCAGCGAAAGCTCTGCTTTCTCCGGCTCTCTGCGGTTTACCCTTCGCACACGGTCAAAAAACCCGCCACCCGTCACCCGCAACTATCCTACCTTTACAGCATGAATTACTACGAACTCTTCGACCTCCCCTTCGCCCCCAAAGCGGATCATACCCTGGTCAATAAAAAATACTTTGAGCTGCAGAAATTATATCATCCCGACTTTTTCACGCAGGCCGGCGAGGAAGAAAAAGAAACCATGCTGGAGCGTTCTGCCGACATCAATAAAGCCTACCATATTTTCAGGCAGCAGGATCGCACGCTGGAATATTTCCTCAAAGAAAAAGGAGTGGTGGAAACCGATGAAAAATACAACCTGCCGCCGGATTTCCTGATGGAAATGCTGGAACTGAATGAGGCATTGACTGAAGAAGATGAAAATATCTTCAGGGCACGGGTTGCCGCTGCGGAATCAGAGTTGGATACAACAGTGGCGGGCATTTTAAACAAACCCGCCACAGCAGATCTTTCCGATACCGAGCTACAGGAACTCAAGGCTTATCATTTCAAGAAAAAATATTTGAAACGTATTTTGGATAGGTTGGATGATTGATGTAATATTGCAGCCCGTTAATGTACAACGAAGCTCCTGCTTCGTTCATTCACACTATCCTGGCAGCAGGATCTTACTGACGGAGATTGAAAAGAAGCCCATGTGGCGGAATTGGTAGACGCAGCAGACTCAAAATCTGCCGTTCGCAAGGGCGTGAAGGTTCGATTCCTTTCGTGGGCACCAATCAGGCTATCCCTGCTCAGGCAGGGATAGTTTTTTAAACTCTTTTCAATGTTGCCCAGATGGCGAAATTGGTAGACGCACTGCCTTCAGGTGGCAGCGTTCGCAAGGATGTGCAGGTTCGAATCCTGTTCTGGGCACATAACAGGACAATTCGGTTTCAAGATCGTTTTGTCCTGTTTTTTTTTATCCAAGCGTTTATCCGGCATATATATCAACCGTGCAGTCTCTTTTAAACGAGCGGTTAGAAAACCTGTTTTCATATATACAGAGAGAACGACACTTACTATACCCCATCGGGTATATCTTCATTTTTTTTACAATAATTATACCCGATAAGGTATACTTCACCCAAAATCATTATCTTTATACCCGAAAAGGTATAATCATGAAAAAGAAACCGGAAGCACATCCTTTATCTACATTCGTAAAATACAGTAGGAATAAATTAGAGTTGACCCAGGAGGAGCTTGCTTTGAAAGCGGGTGTGGGACTACGTTTTATTCGTGATTTAGAGCAAGGAAAAGAAAGCCTGCGGCTTGACAAGGTCAACCAGGTATTGCGGTTGTTTGGGTATGATACGGTAGCAGGTAATATTCGGATATTTGACCCGTACGATATCATGATCAATTACCTGAACATCCCCGTAACAATCACCTTAAAAAATCAGGAAATAAAAAAGGGGTTTATAGTAAAACCAGTAAGGATGTTTGTAGAAATCGATGCGTGGCAATTCGTTCCGATGGAAGACGTGCCTGCATATCAGAAACGCCCTAACGATGGGTTGACAGAAACGATCGTCAACGCCACTATCAACAATGTTCAAAAAATAACCCATGAAAAGATCAGGAAAAGTTTGGTTTAAAGACCGATTAGCCGGCACCGTCTGGCGGGATCAGGAATGGTATGGTTTTCAGTATGTACCGGAATACCTGGCAATGGCGGATGCTCAGCCGGTTAGTTGGACACTTCCGCTAAAAAGTGGAAAATTCCTCACGTGAAAATGTTTATCGGGGTATGGAGAAAAAATATGAGGCCGCTTTTGCCTGGTTGGAACTCTCATTTTTATCGGATGAAGTAAAAGCAAAATATAAAGCGATCATGACAAAGAATGGTCGCCAGATAAATATTATTAACCCCTAGAATGAGAGGGATGAGACCTGCAGAAGTAGGGAAAGAATTTTACAAAAATAAGCGGAACTGGCACCAGACAACATCTGAACTCCTTTGTATAAGGAAATATTGATGGAATGTTTCGAAAATGTCTTAGACGATAAAAATGCATTGGATGGGTTGAGCGCTCAACTAATGCCCAGTGCGATAACTGCGCTGGAGGTACCTCCTACTCTGGCTTTAAGGCAGCAGGGCTGCCAAACCCCTTAATCCACTCTATAGATATTCTCCAGCACAAACTTTTCGCAATACTTTTTTATTTCATCCCTCACTTTTCGAAAACCCTCGCTGATCTCTTTTTCATTCCCTTTAACTTTTGCCGGATCCGGAAAGTTGTGGTGATATTTTCTGGCGCTGGAAGGATACACCGGGCAATGCTCCTTTGCATTGTCACAAACGGTAATGACAAAATCGAAATCCACCTCCTTATATTCGTCGACATTATTGGAGGTCTGCCGGGAAATATCAATTCCGTCTTCGGCCATGGTGGCTATTGCACGCGGATTTACTCCATGGGTTTCGATGCCGGCGCTATATATCTCTGCTTTATTTCCGGCGAATAACCGCAGATAACCTTCAGCGATCTGGCTCCGGCAGCTATTGCCGGTACACAGGACCAATACTTTTTTCATTCTGTTAATCTAATAACCAGATAATATTTATGACCGTAAACTTTGGATCAAATCCAAACAACAGGTTTAGTAATATTACCGAGCCGGTGATGATGACAATTTTCTTATACTTTTTTCTGCGATTAGTTGCAACAAGCAGGGCCGCAGCAGGGTGTTGGTTTTTCCGCATAAACTGTGATGCTAAAGATGCCCGTTGCACCTGTTTTAAAATCTGTTATTTCCCCGGGTGATAAATATTTTTTCAGGATATCATCCGGAATGATGATGGCCTTCTCTTTTTGCAAAGTGATGGAAGCAAAACCATTTCCTTCAATCAGCGCCAGGTAATCATTTTTTTGAATGGCGCCGGCAACACATCCTGCATACATTTCGGCATCTTTCCTTAAAGCTTCCGGCAGTTCTCCCATCAACACCACATCCGAGATACTGAAATGCCCACCAGGTTTTAGTACGCGGAATATTTCTTTAAAAACCTTGTCTTTATCAGGCACGAGGTTCAGCACGCAATTACTCACCACCACGTCCGCAATTTCATCCGACACCGGCATCTTATCTATATCGCCTTCGCGAAATTCAACATTGTTATAACCTGATCTTTCAGCATTACTCCTGGCCTTATCAATCATTGCCGGCGTGAAGTCGATACCGATAATTTTACCGTTTTCTCCTACTTCTTTCCTGGCAACGAAACAATCGTTGCCTGCCCCACTCCCCAGATCAATCACGGTATCGCCCCTGTTGATCTTTGCAAACTGTGTGGGAAGCCCGCAGCCTAATCCAAGGTCGGCATCAGGATCATACCCTTCCAGCTCACTGTAATCATCACTCATGATGTTATACACTTCTGTTGAACAGCAAGTGGATCCGCAACAGGAAGACTCGTTTGTTTTTTTATCCTGTAAAGCTATTTCACCATACTTCTGCCTTACACTGTCTTTTATTTCTTTTTCGGTAGACATAAAATTTTTATTTAATTGTTTATTGTAATATTACGATGAATCAACGCAAAAAAATCAACAACACTTGTCCTTATTCACATACTTCACAAAAAAGCCGTCCAACACTGTTTTGAAATGTTCCCATACCTTACCGTCGATGCAATAACAAACACTTGTTCCTTCAATGGTCCCGGTGATCAGCCCTACCTTTTTTAATTCGGCCAGGTGCTGGCTGATGGTTGCCTGCGCCAATCCCAATTCCCCCACAATATCATTGCACACACAAGCTTGTTTTTTTACAAGGTATTGTAAGATCGCGATCCTTGCAGGATGCGCCAACGCCTTCATCATACCTGCCAGCTTATTTTGCTTTTCTGTAAATATTTCTGATTTTGTAATTCCCATCAATCGCAATATTACGATAATTAAATCAACCAGCAAATTTATTTTACCAGAAGCGGATGGAAATAAAAAAAGCCGAAGTTTTAAACATCGGCTTTTTTACATAGTAAAGACTACTGCAATTACAAAATTTCCTTTTATGATTGTCTTTCAAAGATTTCGCTATTTCACCCATTCGCCTTTCACCATTCACCATTCACCATTCACCATTCACCCTTTTTTCCACGCCCTCGTGCTCCACAGCGGCCAGATGATCAGCAACGGATGCAAAAACAACCTTGTCAGCCTCAGTGCATCCGAATCCAATCCGAATGCAGGATCATGGTTGAGGTACTGGTTCAGGTTGCCCGGAAAGATCGCCAGGAAATAAAGCGCTGTGATCCATCCCATTTGTTTGCGGTATTTGGATAAGAATAATAATCCAAGCCCGAGCAGGATCTCTACGATGCCGGATAATACCACCACCAGGTCGGGATCTAGTGGCACCCAGCCCGGAACCTGCGCCCTGAAAGTGATACGGGCAACTGTGAGATGGCTCGTGCCGGCAACGATAAGTAGCAGCGCTAAAAGGATACGAAAAATGTTTTGTGTTTTTGTGGGAGAAGAAGATACCGTTGTTGTCATGTGCTGAAGTTTTAGAGTTAAAAAGTATGATACAGTTTGACAGGTATTTTCCAGTACTAAAATAAGGAATAAGAAATAGAAAATAAAAAATAAGTAAGTGGGTGCTTGGAACATCCATTGCAGGCGCAGCTTTTTTTAAACCGTCATTGCGGGCTAAAAAGCAATGACAATTCTGTTTTTATTCTCGTTATAAAACAAAAAAAAAACATCCCTGATTCAACCGGGATGCGATTCTCTTAATTCTTATTTCTTATTTCTTATTTCTTATTTCTTATTTCTTATTTCTTATTTCAACTTCCTGAGCCGATACAATACCTGCAAGCTCACCAACCTGTTCTTACTGCTACTAACCTGGCTACCTTTCACTGAAGACTGCAAACCCTGCTGGTAGCTGAGGTTTACTGATACCTGTGCGGCAGTGTAACTTATCCCTCCCACCACACGCCCATCTATTTTGCGTGGTTTGGCATCAATTATATTGGTGTATACAATGCCTGATGTTACCGGGGTGTTCGGAGCGGTAACCAAAGGGTTCATCTGAAAATCGTAGCCCATCACATCACGCCTTTTTTTCTGGCTGATCAGGATCGAAGCCTGCGCCCCGGCCTGCACGGCAAACCTGTTATTGATGCGAAAGCCCGCCATTACAGGGATATCCGCGTATTCAAACCGCGTATACTTCACCACTTCATTGTAAGAACGCAGGTTATTGGCCGTATCGTTTACATATACCATCTGGCTGGCGCTGCGGCTATGGCTGTTTACAGGCGAAAAAGCCGTAATACCCGCGGATATATAAACCTTCGGTGAAAAATTATATTTTATTTCAGCAACAGGGTAAGGCCGGGCATTTATTTCGTTATCTATTACAGCATTGGTGCCAATACCTGCCCCCGTTTCCCATGTGCTTTTGCCGTGTGCCTTTTTGGGATCGGGTACAGGAAGATCAGATGCCAACGCGCCTGCTGGTTCCGGCTTACCGGTATACATCCTCAAACCCGACGGCAGCCTATACCCCTTGCCGGCGATCAGTTCCATGTTTTTTGCAGCAGCGATCTGTTTTGCCCTGATCGTTTTTTGAACAGGGTCTTTTGCATCCTCTACCTCATCCGTTGCATCTGCAGTGGTAGATCTGGTCATGTCAGCAGATCTTACTGCATACATATTTTTTATTTTCCTGTCATTCATATCCTGCAAAGTAGTTTCAAGCCGGATCTTTTTCCTGCCATTTTCAAACACTGTGGAAGAGATCACCGTTGGTGAAAATGTTGGGACAGTTGCTGACGAAAAATTATTTACAGTCCCGGCATCATTGTTTTTGGAAAGGATCCCCGCGGTGTTTTTGTCGCCGTAAATAATATTTTTCTTTTCCTGTCCATGCTGAAGATGCAGGAAACTCAGCATCAGCAGGCCGATGAAGGAAGCGGCTGCGAAATAAAATAAAAAAGGCCTCCTTTTTACCGGCGCAGGCGTTACAGGCAAATGTTTGTCCAGCAACAACTGCATACCCTGCCAACCCTCACTGGCGGATATGTTTTGTTCAGGATCGTTATGTAGATGTCTGCTCATAATTGATTGTCTTTTTTACGCTTTACCAACTGCATGGAAACCTTTAATCTTTTTCTTGCTTCGGCTACATGCCATCTGCTGGTGGTCTCAGAGATATCCAGCTCTTCGGCGATATCCTTGTGGGAGTATCCGTCGAAAGCAAAAAGGTTGATGACGAGGCGGGTCATCGACGGTAATAATTTCAGATGTTGCAGCAGTTCTTCCTGTTTCCAGTTGTAGCTGAGTTGAAAATCATCTTCCCCCTGCTCACGGATATTGTCAATATGGATGAGTTGTGTACCCTGCTTTTGTTTTCTTGTAAAATCGATGGCCGTGTGTATGATGATGGTCTTTAACCATGGCTTAAAATTGCCCAGTTCTTCCCTGTATTTCGTGATATTGGAAAATGCTTTCAGGTAACCATCGTTGAGTATCGTGAGCGCATCATGCGGATGATCGGTGTAACGTTTGCAGGTGGCAAACATATCATCAAAAAAATAGCGGTATAGGGCTTCCTGCGACTGCCGGTCATTGTACCGGCACCCTTCTATCCATTCGTATAATCTTGTTTCGCTCAATTTATTTCACCCAGGATTGCAATGGTAAGAAAACACTGCAACTTTTCGGGTTGAAAAGCTGCAGTGCCTGTTAAATTAATGTTTAAACGCTATTGTCTTTTGCAGTTTCCTTGCCACGTTGCTGCTGTCAGTAAGGGTCACTTTAAGCACGCTGTCGTTCAGGGTTACAATCTTCCATGACACATATTTTGCCGGAGAAGTTGCACTCAGGTGAATAGAATCGGTGGTTTCATTGATCCCCCAGCTGCCTTTGGCATAGAAGAAGGCGGTAGAATCACATTTTGTAGCCCCATCCTGGAAATCAAAACCTGTCGTGGTCAGCCTGATGATATCGTCTGAAGTACACGCTTTCAGTGCGTTGCTGTCGGCATCGTTTGGCAACTTATAATTGATCGACTGGATCTTCCAGTCTTTCGCAACCAGCTTTTGTACTTTAGGGGATAATGAAGGTGCGTCGTCTTTATCGCAAGCCATCAGTAAAGTTCCGGAAACTACCGCCAATGCGAATAGCCTGAATATATTAATCTTTTTCATGTTGTTTTTTAATTGATACTGTTAGTAAATCGCTCGCTCCCGGGATGCTTGCAATTAACAGTACGCAGGATGAAAAAGATTTGTTGGGGGTGCGATAAAAAAAATCTTTGATCAATTGCCCCGGGCTTAAGCCCGGGGCAATTGATCAAAGCCCGGGGAAATTGAATTGATCAAAGACCGGCCTTCCCCTCCACCCAATACGGCTGGGTAATGATATTCCTCGACGAAATCCCCCGCTGCTTGAGCGCACTGCGGAATTGCTGGATAGACCTTGCATTGCCCATCAGGTAAAAAACTCCCGATTTCCAGAGCGACCATATTTCTTCTTCCAGTTCATCGAGGAAACGAATGGCGTGAAACGCTTTGGTTTCTGCTTTGGGCACTACATCCAGCATAAGACCCAGTTGTTCGGGTACATACAGCGAGCCCGCATCCAATTCGAGCACACCGATGTAATGTTTGTCTTCGCGGTTGATGATATTTTTCAGGCTTTGAAATAATCCCAGCGTGGTTTCATCTCCAAAGAAAAAATGGTATTTGCTGTCGGGTTTGTAAAGATTGTAACCACTTGGTAACCCCATTCGCAGGCTATCGCCTTCTACCAGTTCATCCACGAATTGCTGCCCCGGCCCGTTGCCATGCAGGTGGATCACGATATCGCAGATGCCCGCTTCGCTGTCCCAGAAAGAAGGGGTGTAATGGCGGTAATTGCGGTCATCGATCCGAAAAACTACCGCTTGCCCGGCATGAAATTTTACCGAAGAAAGGTCTCCTTCAAACCGGATCTTCTTCAACTCACGGCTAAGGGATTCAATATGAGTGATGGTCACTGTTCTGAATTTATTGCTGAAGGCGTTTTCCATGATGTCGCCCATCCATTTTGGTATTGTTGGCATAAGAATTATTTTGGAACAAAATTATCCCTGCCGGTAAATACAGCCGGATGACAAACAAAAGCGATGATTGGATCATTCACGGAATTTATTCCGGAAGGCAAGAGCGGTCTCACCGGTCACTTTTTTGAACAGGCGGGAGAAATAAGCGGCATCTTCAAAGCCCAACGCGAAAGCGACTTCCTTTACATCGTTGTTGGTGTAATACAGCAACCGCCTGGCTTCCGTGATCATCGCATCCTGCAGCCAGTAGGTACACGAATAGCCGGTCACTTCTTTTACTGAATCATTCAGGTGGGAGGTGGTGATGTTGAGTTGGCCGGCAAACCAAGAAGGCGGACGGAGATACCATCCTTCTGATAATAACTTCCGGAAAGAAGCTGTCAGTAATTGTGCCTGGTTCTTTTTTGCCGGAAGTCTGGTGCCCGCTTTTGAATATAAAGCAGCGATCCTGTTTACCAGCGAACTAAAAAGTCCCTGAATGATCTGCTGAGTGAAAATATTTTTTTCACCAAAAGCATGATGCAGCAGTTTCATGGTTTCGACGATGTATTTTTTTTCTTCTCTCCCCAGCGGCAACACCTGTTGATCTATGGAAAGATCGCGAAACACCTCGCCACAATGGGCAGGCACAAGAAAAGTATCCACACTTACAAAATATCCTTCCGCTTTATGATAATCATCCGCCGGTGCATGTACCTGAAAGGGTTTGACCAGGAGTAACCCCGGGGCTTCCGTGCTGATCTCCGTCATATCGCATCGCATGGCGCCTTTGCCTTTCAGCAATACTAAAAATATATAATGGTCATCGCGGTGTTCCTGTAAGAAATCGCGATCCTGTTCCCTGACATCACCAGATACATATTTTATGTCGAGGCCACCGATGGCGGCGGCATCCTGTTTGTAAAGAGGGATCTTCTTCAAGTTTTTTTTCAAAGATAGAAAGAGTTGGGGTGTAAAGGTGACGGGTGGTGGGTGGCGGGTGACGGGTGGCGGGTAACGGGTGCTGATCGTTTGCGATGTAGGCACGTGCCTGTGGCGCGTGCAGGAGATTCGCACGTGCGTGCGAAAACATTATTCAAATAACATTCTATCCGTTTGAAATAATTCCACTATTTTTCTGCCATCCTTGGGCCCCATATCCCTATAACATGTTTCGAAGAACTCCTGCTGGTGCCCTCTCCGTAGGAAGACCACTTTTTCATCCTTCAAATAATATTCATAATGAACGGTGATGGTCCCGCAGGAACCCATCCTGCTGCTATTGCTGATCTCTTCTGCCAGGTAAATTAGTTTTCCATGCTGAAAATAATAATCACGGGAAAAGCCGGACAAAGATGGGTGGAAACGTCCGACATGAAAACGGATCAGGGAATCTTTTTTGAACCAGGAAACAGCCTGGTTTTGAGGGAAGATAACCTGCCGTGGCCGTGAAGCAGAATCGCTTACGGATACGCGGCGAAGCGTGGAATCTGCTTTTATTTTTTTAACGGCCTGATCAATTTTGATAAGGTTGGGATTGGTGGAATTTTGTTGTGTGTTGGCTGCCGGGGCAATAAATAGAAAGAGGAGTAAATATTTTATCATGGGATGAAGATGCAGGAAAAAATGGAAATGCATAAGTTGTAGGCTGGAGCTCTTGCTCCGGCTTTTGCCGGAGCAAGAGCTCCAGCCTACATAACTTTTCTTAACTTGCCCTCATGGAAAACTACAGCATCGTCATTTTCATCATGGCCGTCATGATCATTTTGTCTGCCCTGGCGGATAAGATCAGGATACCCTACCCCGTGCTGCTGATCATTGCCGGTATCGCTGTGGGGTTTGTACCCTCATTGCCCAATATCAGCCTCGATCCTGAGATCGTGTTCCTCGTTTTTTTGCCGCCATTGTTGTACGATGCCGCTTTCAATATTTCTTTCAGGGAATTCAAGACCAATCTGAATACTATTTCTACCCTCGCCATTTCGCTGGTGTTCATCACCGCATCGGGCATCGCGGTGGTAGCCCATTACCTGATCCCGGGCATGACCTGGCCGCTTTCATTTGTGCTCGGCGCCATCCTCTCCGCAACCGATGCCGTGGCTGCCATGAGTATCACCAAGGGGCTTGGACTATCACACAAGACCAACACGATCCTCGAAGGGGAAAGCCTGGTGAATGACGCATCGGCGTTGGTAGCCTATCGTTTCGCCATCGCGGCGGTAACCGGCACGGCCTTCGTTTTCTGGAAGGCATCGTTCCAGTTTTTATTGCTGATGGCTGGTGGCGCACTGGTAGGATTAACGCTGGCGAAGTTGCTGGGATTCATCATCACCAAAGTGCACCGCAACAGCCAGGTCACCATCGCCTTCATGTTACTGATGCCGTTCATCGCTTACCTGGCGGCCGAGTCGTTGCATGTATCAGGAGTGATCGCGGTAGTGCTGCTGGGTTTATCCATTTCCCGCTTCAGCAAATCGGTATTTCCTGAAAGCCTCAAACAACAATCAAAATCGATCTGGGATATCCTCATCTTTTTATTGAACGGGCTCATCTTCATCCTCATCGGATTGCAGTTTCCGTATGTGGTCCGCAGCATCGAACAGGGACAGTTATTGACTTACATCGGTTATGGTTTCATCATCACGCTGGCAGCATTGATCCTGCGTACTGCCAGGGTTTTTCTCCAGCAGGTCAACCTGCAGCGGGCTTTCAAAAAGGGAAAAGGAAGGATCACCGCCCATGCATTGCTCGATCTCAAAAACAGCCTGATCATCAGCTGGGCGGGCATGCGGGGGATCGTATCACTTGCCATCGCCATCGGTATACCAGTAACATTGCAGGATGGCAGCCCGTTTCCGCAAAGAAGCGCCATCATTTTTATTTCAGTGGTAGTGGTTTTGTTCACGCTCATCGGGCAGGGACTAACTTTACCGGCATTGGTCAGAAAATTAAAAGTCGAAAACAATAATGCAACAGGTATTGAAGAAAATACAAGCCATAATGAAATGGAGGTTAAATTGCAGCAACGCCAGGAGACGCGGATGAGGCTGATGAAAAATAAGAGAAAACCCGGCAGGAAATAATGTTTTTTTTAAAAGAACAGGCATTGCCTATAGAACAGTCATTGCGTGGAGTTTCGAGTTACAAAGCAAAGTGATCTCCTCAATAGCATCCGGATTCTGATCAGGAGATTGCCGCGCTGCGCCCGAAATGACAGTTCTGATAGAAGAATAATTTCATTAACTAACAACATATCGAAGATTTCACCATTCCCGTCCGAACGGCGTTCAGCCGGGCGGGCACCATTCACCATTCACCATTCACCATTTACCATTCACCATTCACCATTCACCCATTCACCCATGCAACATTCCGCCATCTCCCTCCGCCCCTTCATCGGTTCAAAAGACTTCCAGCTTTCCCGCAGCTTCTACCGCGATCTTGGTTTTGAAGAGATCATCATCGACGCATCCATGTCGCTCTTTAAAATAAACGGGTTCGGATTTTACCTGCAGAACGCTTATGTAAAAGACTGGATCGATAACACCATGCTGTTTCTTGAAGTGGACGATGTAGAACGTTACCTGGAAGAATTATCAGCGCTCAGGCTACCTGAAAAATATAACGGTGTACGCTTATCCTCCATTCATCACAACGATTGGGGAAGTGAGTGTTTTTTACATGACCCCAGTGGGATCTTGTGGCATTTTGGCAAATTCGCGAAACAGTAACATCAAGTCCGATAGTAGAGTCATTGCCCCGGATGTTCCCGGAACTCCCGCGTCCAATGTGCCCCTGAGCCCCTGCGCCGGTGTAGCAAAACTTCATGCCCGGAGCAAGAGCTACGGGATACATAACAATTACTCAACAATTACATAACATACAAACGGCAGATTTGCAAAAATCATTTTGCATGAAATCATTCTACCTGCGTTTATCCCTTATCGTTATCGCGTTCACTTCCTCCATCCCGGCATGGGCACAGGAACCGGCGCTGCTCATTTCAAACGTATTCATCAACCCGCCATCGGCGGATGACAACAAGGAGTTTGTTGAACTTACAGCTACCCGTGCCATCAACTTCGCCAGCACGCCTTACACCGTAATCTATGCCGATGGCAGTGTGGCCACAGCAGCCAACGGTTGGGTTACCGGGGCCCTGGGCACTTACGCCATACAGATCAGTACCGGCACTATTGCACAGGGAGAAAAAATATACATCGGCGGAAACGCCCTGGTGATCAACGGCAGCGGTTGCAGGATCATACAAAAAAACACTTCAGCCGCAGGCGATGGGGGCATTGGCACAGGACAGTCCGCCGGTATACTGGGCAATGGCGGCAGCAATGCAGACGGGCTGGCGGTATTCAACATGGCCGCGGCTTCCATCACGAATACCACCGTTCCGATCGATGCCATCTTTTATGGGGATGCCGTGGGCAACGCTACCGGGAAATTCATCGTTGCCAACAACGATCGTTACTCGACCGCGCAAGGTAAATTCGGGCAAGGCACCAATACTTTTATCGCACCGGATCCCGGCGCAAACTACCTTCCGGCCACCGGCGCTTTCGATGTATTGAACCATGTGTTCACTACTGCCCGTACCTGGACGCCGTCCGCTACGGTACCCAATTGTACTACCGCTTCGGGTATTTCCTTCGCGGCACCCAATACTCTTACTATCACCGTGAATGCTGCCAGCACCGCATTGCTGGCTCCCCCGGTGATAAGCGGCGTGCTGAACGACCTGACCGATCCGGCAAAATATACCGGCATCACATTCGACATAAAAGATAATGGTGTAAACATACCCGCCGGGGATTATACCCTCACCGCTGCCAGCAACAACACTGCTGTTGTAGCCCTTCCGGACATTATCATCACCACTGCGGCAGGTTCAGCCAATGTAAAGATCGGCGCGTCCGGCGTGGGTTACAGCGACATCACGCTTACATTGGCCAAAGGTGTTGCCACCAAAACCTACACGATCCAATTCGCTGCTTCGGCCTCCGCTGCCAACAGTTCTACTAATACACATTACCACACTTCCAATGCCGATGCTTCTACGGCAGTGGCGCTGGATGATGATTACATGGTAGTGTCGGATGATGAGCAAAATAAATTGCTGGTATTCGACCGTCGTGTTTCGGGAATGCCGCTCAAAACGTTCGACTACAGCGGGCTGCTCAACCTTACCGATATCGATGGTGGCAGCCCACGCGAAATTGATCTTGAAGCATCCGCAAGAAGCACTACCCATCCCGATCGTGTGTACTGGCTGGGCTCGATGAGCAACAAGAGCAGTGATGCCCCTTTTAATCCGAGGCCAAACCGCAACCGCATTTTCGCGACCGATATCACCGGCACAGGGGCCGCTACCAGTTTCAGTTATGTCGGCGATTACGAAGGCCTCCGCGACAGGATCATCACCTGGGGTGAAAGCAATGGACTCGGATTGAGCAACAGTGCAGCATCGGGCAAAGACCCCAAAGTGATCGATGGTTTTAACGCGGAAGGGATGTGTTTTGCACCAGACAACAGCACCTTATATATCGGCTTTCGTGCACCATTATTACCAGTAAGCAACCGTACCAGGGCATTGCTGGTGCCGGTATTGAATTTTGAAAACTGGTTCGGTAATGGAAGCCCGTCCACGGCGCCCGCCTTCGGAACCCCGGTATTGCTGGATCTGGGCGGCATGGGTATCCGCAGCATCGACCGGTTGAGCAATAATACCTATGTGATCATCGCCGGAAATTTTGATGATGCCACCTATAACGGTGCCGTGTACACGTGGAATGGTAACCCGCTGGATGCGCCTGTCGCCAAACCCGGCTTCATCATCACCGGAATGTCGCCTGAATCATTCCTGCAGGTGAATAGCGGAGGTATCATCAGCAACAACAAACTCCAGATGATCAGCGATAATGGAACGATCGTTTATTACAACGATGGCATCGCCGCGAAAGATCTCGCCAACAACAATTTCAAAAAATTCAGGTCGGATGTGGTGACGAGTGTTGGCTCGCCACTGCCGGTCACGTACAATATTTTCGACCTGCGGATACAGCAGTCCAACAATGTATTGCTTACCTGGAATGTATCGCTGAGTTCGGGCATCACCCGCTTTGAAGTACAGCGTGCCAATGCCGGTGGTAACTACAGCACGATCGCGAACGTACCGCAGGGTACGAACGACAACCATATTTACCTGGATGAAAATCTTCCTGCAGGTAATTATGAATACCGGATCAGATCGATCGACGCTAACGGCCAATCATTTTATTCCGCATTGAAAACAGCGTCTATCGGTTACCGTTATGCATCCGTAAGATTGCTGAACAACCCTCTGAAGAATGAATTGCTTTCTATCAGCTTTGCGAATGCAGGCGAAAAAGAATTACAGGTATTTAATGCAGCAGGTGCATTGGTATACAAAGGCCGCAGCAACGACCTGCGTGCGGATATTCCGATGAAAGGAATAGCAGCGGGTAATTATGTATTGAAAGTGATCAGCGGAGGGAAGGTGGAAACGGTGCAGTTTGTGCGCTGAAGCTTCGGCTAGATCTTAATCACGGATCATAGATTGCTCAGAGGATTGCACCGATAATTTTACTGCGCAAAATGAAATGCAGTTTATGCAAAGTTTAGATTTTGTGTAAACTGCATTTGTGTTTTTTGGCTTTTCCAGTATACCCAGCAAGGCTAATGGCAGCCATGTGCAAGCAAACCGCTAACCGGTTATTTCCACCGATAATCCTGGATAATTCTTTTGAATATCTTCAATCACAAGGTTTATATGCGTTCCTATATTTACATAAGCAGTTTTCTTTCCCTGGAAGTTGACTTCGGCAGCATACAGTGCAGCTTTATGTAGTGCTACTACCTGCCATTTATCATTCAGTACCGGCGACCCTGATGAGCCGATCTCTGTATCGGTAAAATACCGCAGATCTTTTTCGGCAGAAGCACTTACCAGATTGTTGCGTATGCCATAACGTTTACTTTTTCCGTTTGGGTGCTGGATAATATTGACCGCGATGGAGTCATTTTGAACATCGAGCTTTTGTCGAACACATTTCAAAGCGGGGCGATCTCCGGCAGGAATTCTCAATACGGCATAATCCAGTTCCTTATTCCATGCCAGCAATTCCAACACCGCCACTTCGGTACCGCTTGAATTGTCGGTGTCATAATCAAATAAAGCGACCGTATTCTCCGCCTGTTTCAGCAGATCATTTCCAGGAGCATCTGTTTCATTTTCGCGACGGGCATTGATCACATGATGATTTGTCATGAGCAAAGAACTGCTGATAAGCCAGCCGGTGCCCAGAAAGATCATCGGTTGGTCGCCAATCATACGCAGTTGGCCATTATTATAGGAAGGTACCAACAGCTTTACGACCGAACGGCCGGCTTCAAGCCCGGCCCTCATAAATTCATGGGTAACCATATCATCCCTGAATATGATTACTTCTTTCATTTCGGGCATGTCGGATACATCGGGTAATGGCGCCCCGGTTGTATCACGCAATAAATGGTCTGCTACTTTGCGCAACTCGATCTCCCCGGTCTGACCAGGAATCAGGTTGGCAATATTGATAAGATAGATCAGCAGGGGAACCTGCCCATCTGCCAGTCGTTCCAACTGGTTCATTTTGCCTATATCTGCGGTAAGCTGTGCCCTTGGCGAATTGATATGGGTCAATGTGCCGCGAAAACCGGCATTTATTCCTAATAAGAACAACCGGCGTTGTGTATCAACATCCACATCGCTATTAAGGATGGTTGTGATCAGCTTTTCTACTTCGGCCTGAGTTAATAATGCCATAATTTATAAGAATGATTCAGCCATATAATCTAATTCGCGCCCTTCGTCACCTTCTTCGTCAGCACCTTCCCAGGGCTCACGGTATTTATCAAGTCCACGGAGATTTTCATTTTCAAGCATACGTTTTTCATCTGCTGCTGAATAGCTTGCCTCCAAACGAAGGGGGAAATAATCATACAGCCGGCTTACAGTGGCGGGATAATGATCTTTCAAAAAATCTATGGAAAGATATATTACAAATTCCGGTACTGATTTCTGATTGCGGTTAAGGCGTAAACACCTTCTGTTCAACTCTTCCAAAAGGGCATGGGGGGCTTCAGAAATTATTTTGGGATGCACTTTTCTCAGTAATAATCGTTGACAGATGATATGAACCACCGTCAAGGAATTTTCTGTGCCTTCCAGTGCTTCCTGGCCTTGCTTTAAAAACGCATCGGCTGTCAACGGTGATTTACGCATCAGCGAAACCTGCGCTTTGATCCAGTACAATTCCGCCAATCTTCCCCGGTTGCCGGATTGTGCTACCTTACGGATGCCTTCGTCGAGGACGGTATCTGTTGCTGAGATTTTTCGCGTCAGCAAACACAGTTTAGCTTCCAATGCATATAGCGGACTTGCAACCGATCTTTCTTTACGTTCCTTCAGTAAAGAGAATGCCTGGCTGTTGGCACCATTCAACATTGCCTGCTTTACTTTACGGGTTATGTTCCGCTCCCACTCCTCGGTATCAGCATTGCGAAATACTTCCCGGGGAACTTCAAGGCTCGTACGCGACGCGAGCCATGCTTTCATAGAATCGGAATACTCCGACAGTGTGGAAACTACCGACTGTTCTATTCCACTCATCCAGCGCCGGTCGAGTTGCCAGGTATCTGTAGTTCCCAATGCAAGCAAATGATACATTTCTTCGGCACGGGCATCCACCCCTTTCTTATCCTGGTAATATTTTATGGCTTTCTCATGCAATTCACTTACCTCTTCCCATTTATCCTGCTTAAGCAATTTCACCATCACTTCCCTGATCTCAAAGCGATACATCAGTGTATTGGGTTCATCACTTTTCACAAGTGTATGTTCTTTTTGCAATTCAAGAAAAAGTTTATCCGCTTGCTCCGGAGAAGATATACGTATACCGCATACCGGGGCCAGCACATCGCGTATGAGGTCTGGCGTGACTTTACGAAGGATCATTCCGGGATGAGCTAATTTGCGGATATCATCATTATGGATATGGTTGAGTATCCTTTTATACAATTGCCCTTGTATGAGTTGAGCATCTACTTTGCTCAACATCCATTCCGCCGGGATCATCTGGCCTGCTTCGACCTCATTTTGGGCTTCAAGCAATGCCCTCGCTGCAAGCCTCAATGAAAGCGGGTTTCCGCCTACCCTCTCTGCCACCATCCGTATCATTTTTTTATTTTTCACTTTCAAAGCAATAAGCAGGTTCATCCGGTCTTCCATTTCCAGTTCCGAAAGCGATACTTCTTCCATTAACTCAGTTATATTCAAAGAAGGCATCACAGGCATCCTGCTGGCGATCAGTATACGCAGATCAGGCACGAGGCGAATCAATGATGCCAACATCTGTCCGAATGGCCGCAAACTTTCCCTGTCGCGGTACTGCACTTCTTCAAATGTGTCGAATGTGATCAGTATATGCTTTTGTTTTTTGCTGTTTCCTTTGGCGAACAAAACGACTTTTTTCAGTAACCTCCCAAACTCAAACAATAATTCCTCTTCGATACCCTGATAAATATTGATTCGTTTTTCACGGCTTTGCGTTATGATTCTTCTGGATGAATGAAAATATTTCTCCTGGGAAACGAACCCTATACGCAGGCGATAGTCTGAAAAGACAGCCGGAATTTGCGGATATTGCAATTCGAGTTGTGCCGCACATTCATTGAAGATGGTCACCGGGTTTTCAATTTTCAGGGAAGGTTGATCAAATGCCAGATACACGTAAGGCACCCGGATGTTATCAGAGCCATTGGCCTGATCATATAGCGCCTTTCCCAGCAGTGCCGACTTACCAATTCCCCCGGGACCATGTACCGACAAAATTGGTTTCTGCAAAAGTTTGCCTGTAGTATGGTTGCGCAATGACTTCAATTCTTTCTTTCGCCCGGTAAAGTTGGAGATGACCAGGTGTTCGAAATTTGCCAACACACTTCTCCTCCCGATCAATATCATCAATGCCTCTTTGCCGGGTAATTTATCGTGGACACCATCGAGCCAGGTGACCAATTGGTAGAGGCTGATGGTTTCATCGTAGGTAAGCGTGTTTTCATCCGGAAAAAAACCATTCCTGAGGTAGTTTTCCCACATCAACTGTTGGGGTGTCTGTATCCTTTCAGGGTTGGCTTTTAACCCGCGGTACATGGCAGTACGGGAACTGAAGCTTTTTAGCGCTTTGTTCCTTACCTCTGGCTTTAAAGTATAGATGCCTTCACCGAAACCTCCGGCAAAAGCAATCATATCATCGGACAAAAGTGTGCCAGGGGACGCATGTACCTGTCCCGGATCAAGTGGATTTATTGCGGCGGGTACAAAACTATGCAGCAGGGCAGCAGCTTTTCTATATGACTCCAGCTGCCCGTCATCCTGGGTCATACTTGTCTGGCGGCTTGCTGCCAGCGTCTCAAATTTTTGCAATAACAGGTTCGTATCTATCATTTCCATCAGCTATTATCATTTAAAGTGTCCCACATAGCAGTAATCCTGATATTCAGTTGCTTCATCTTTTCTTCCCCGGCAGGAAGGTCTTTCAAAATCCCCATCATTATGGCCAGGTAATCAAGACCTGGTTTCTGGACGAACATTTCATTCACCGCCCTGATCGTTTTGAGCATCGCCCTCAACCGGTAATTAAGTTCCGGCATCTTACGTTCGGCAGCAGGAAGGTCATCCAGCACCATAGGGTTCAAAACCGAGGGATCGAGTGCAGACGCTGCTATAGCGATGATCTCCCTGACAGAATTTTCAATATCGGCTTTGGTGCATTTTTCCACTCCATGTTCCATCCACCTGTTTGCGTCGACCGTAAGTGCACCGGAATCAAACCCGAGCAGGATGATACGGCAGCGTTGCTGAACAATGCCTCCGTTGACCTTTCTGGTGAGCCCCAGCAAAAAATCCCGGGTATCCTGCCTCACTTTATCATTGTTGAAATTATCGAGAATGAACCAATGCTGCCCATTCACCTGGCATGCTTCATTGAGCACCCAATTCGCCAGTTGGTCTGAATAAAGTTTCAGGTTGGTTTCCAGTGGAGGAGGGTTACCCGGATTTCGCCCCATACTGGATATAAGATCCCTGGCAATCATCAACGGGCTCGTCTCCAGGCCAAATGCAGTTTCAAATTCAAACCGGTATACAAATGCTGCACCACTTTGATTGGCAAAATGATTGATAAAAGTGCTGGAATAAGACTTGCCGGATTTTTCAGTTCCCGTGATGACAATGATAGGGCTGTTGTTATTGGCCGGTTTGGAAAACTGCTCGATCTGTGTCCTGAAACCTTTGCGGTTGACAAATACATTATCATTGGCAAATACCGATGTATTAAAAATGTTCACCACAGGCGGGCGTACCCTGATACGCTGCAGTATCTCCCCGATACCCGGATAGATCACATGCAATTGAAATGTGGTGATGAGCGTTTCCAGGAAAGAAGGCGTATTGTTCCATTTATCCATCATACAAAGCCTGACGGCATCTATTGCCAACAGCCTCGGGGGGTTGCTGGCCAGATCGGATGCCAATGATTGTCCAAAAAAAGCCGCGGCAATGGCTTCCCTCGGATTGCCAAGGGTAGATATTTGTTCATCAAGTTTATCCGTGATCAGCGTTTGTTCTTCGAATGTCAACATACAATACTATAATTTTAATTATTCATCGTACCAGGCCTGCCATGGGATACGAACTTTACCCAGTGGTGTCGGCCCTTCCGGAGCTATCTCCGGCATCACTTCCGGCTGGCTTTTTATCACGGGCTTTGAAAGGTTGTTCCAGTCGAACAAGAACACTTCCGTGTAATATTTGGCTATCGGCCGCGAATAAAAGATCAGCGTGGTATCGCGGTTATATTGGGTGCCATCGTTAGACCAGTTGTTGCTACCCACTCCTGCTATCTTTCCATCGATAAGGATGCCCTTGTTGTGAAGCTTGCTCGATTGTTTACGAAAATATTTAGGTTTCCACCCACGGGCTATGAGAAGATTGATGGCATCGGGTTTTTCACTGCCACCAACAATGATCTTTACATCCAATCCTGCTTTTATTTTTTTTGAAATGGCCTTAATCACTTTATCGAATATGTCTAAAGAGGGCTGGTTGATGTATGAAAACTGTAGATATATGGAGGTTTCGGCACTTTCAATCAATTTCAGCACACCTCCGGCATAATTATCGGGACTCATGAGTGGCTGTACTTTTACGGATGTTTCACCTGTAGCGAATAAACGGGGTTCAAACATTGCAGGCTGGGCCACTCCGGCTTCCGCCATTTGCATAGAAGCAGGGATGAGCAGATCGGGAAATACCTGTTGGCTTTCCGGAGCAGTTATAGCCCCGGATTGATCCATATCATAACGAATGAACGCTTCATACAATTCGGCTATTTTCTTGTCCTCAATAATGACATGCCACTCCCGGTTACCCCTTCGGTATACGAACGGGTCATCACCAGGCTCCAGTAATGGCTGGCTGTTCGGGCTCCAGTTGCCGCTCGACAGCCACATCGCTTCCGAATCCCTGACCGCTACTTTCGTATGATAAGAATTATTGAATAAACGTTTGGGCCCGCTCACCGAAGCAGCTACAAGTCTTACCCTGTCCGGCCAACTTTCTTCCAGGATATCCCGGATATTTTTATCATTGGAACTTACCTGCAATATCATATCAAGTTGTGCATCTGTTTCGGTACCCAGCGATGTGATGGTATCAATGATATGTTCTGCATAAAATTCATACATCGCCACCGTGAGGCTTTTGGTGGTAGCTTCCAGGAAAGGTTTCAGTGTTATCCAACCTGCATCAGGCCCTACGTGACAGGTTATATTCTTTACTTCGATCGGTTTGAGTTCAAGATTGGCAGGGGGTCGATAATTTTTAGCAGGAATTGTTTCAGGCAACGCCCCTGTCCATGCGCTCAATGGAATAGGTGGCTCCAATATTTCCAGAGGACTGGCTGTTTCCTGCTGCACCCTGAAACAATCTACCGACGAAGGTAATCCTGCAGGCATCACCCCGGGTTTTACCGCTACCCTTATGACCTGTTCCAGTTGGCCATCCACCAGCATGCTGTAGCCCGGCCTTGCAGAAACCACACCTGGTACCTGAAGCTGGTTGAGATGGCGGGTGATCGATTCAACGATCGGAGTCAGCTCCTGTAAATCGTCGCTGCCATCCAGCCCTGCTGCTTCGGGCTGTGTGGCAATCGCCGCGTGCAGGATGGTACCGCCCGACTGCTCGCCGGTAATGCTGACATACTGGTTAGCGAAAGCCCGGAATGTTTCCGCACTGCCATCCACCTTTACTTTGATACCGCCTGAAACGAGCAGGATATCGCCGCCTTCGACGAGTAATTTTCCATTGAATGTTTGCATGACTATTAATTTATGAAGATCATCAGTTACGTTTCCAGTTCTCGAAATTTATCGCCACCGGCGATGATATGCGGGTACCTGAATTGCTGGTAGTTCCGCCATAGGCATGTACCGCAACAGCCCATCTTACGCCATTTTCGATAGTGTAAACTACTGTGCCGCTTTGCCCGCTATAGGTGTCTGCCTGGTAATAGATCTTATCTGAATTCACACTGGCGATCGCCCGGTTATCATACCAGGCAGTTCCCCGGGGTTTATCGCCAGGATAACCGGCGATATTAGCCACTGAATTAAGCAATGCTGCATCGCCCAACACTTTATACCCCATATAACCAATGTCGGCAGGGAATGCCGCCGGTAGTATGATTGCTCCATAATCATAGTTTTCCATTCCGTTTTCCACCCAGCCTTTTACAGACCAGAATTCTTCGGCGGTCATACCACCATAAGGAATCTTGTCGCCATCGCGGCCCGGCATCACCTGGATCTTTTTTACAAATCCGTTCCTTCCCGGCACATCACTGTTTTTGATACAAACACAATGGCCTGCTGTTATCAGGGTACGGGGATTTATAAACCACGCCGTACCCAGCCACTGGCTATCATCAATAGCTGTTATCAGTAAGGAAGCAGTCACCCTCCACGGATATTTGCTGGTATCGGGTATACGCACCCGTTCATCTTTTCCAAAAACAGTTTCAATTATCGGTTTGCTGCCAAAAGAGGCAACTCCTATGTCTGCAAGCCCTTCCATATCTGGCAAGCGGAAATCCACTGCGCCTGCCAGCGCCATTTCCGGGATAACACGGGGTATGTTCTCAACGACAGCTCCATCTCCGATCTCCTGCTCGTTACCTTCAGTACCTACAGAACCGGGAGACACGATCGGAACATCGGCAACTGCTTCGGAAAACTTCAGGTTCGTAACCGGTGCATGATAACCGGCAGGTGTGGGATAAGGCATATGATAATTTTATGATTAATTAATTAATTTGCTTGCTTTGATTTTTTAGTGACCAGTTCTGTGACAACTGTCAGTGACAGTAGCGAAATATTGATCGCGAAAGCCCAGAAAAATATTTCTGCCATATCCGAAGCGGTGCCTGTGAATTTTTCTGAAAAAAGCGAATATCCTATCACACATACGGCTGCCGCAATGAACAGTTGCTGCACAAGAGTGATCCATGTGATGGCGTTTGAAAGTTTAAGATATTCGTGTTCTTCCGACAAGCCGGTAATACCCGCGCTGGCGTCTGGCGGCCTTGGTACGTCTACTAAAAATCCTGAGATCGCTGTGGCTATTTGTGGAAAGGATACCGAACCTTTTCCTGCAAAACCCGTTTCAGGGTTCGTTCGCCCGGGTTTTTGAAATGACACGATCTTTTGAGCCGCTTCCTTATAGTTCCCGGCTGACAGATCGCTATCGATCGCTATCCGCTCTTCCCCTGTCAGCCCCGGCATCCCGGTAAATTCCTTCACTATGCGTGCCTGTATTGCCCGCATGCTTGCGGCGCTGCCAGACATTATCCTGTCGAGCCCTTCATCAGTTTTTGTTACGAAAGCAGTGTTGATCTCTGAAGATATCCCTGCGACAACATCATCCATAGGTACCTTACCTGCAATGAACACATTGTGTACAGATTCGAGCATGCTGTTGGCAGATAACGAAAGGCTGAAAAAAAGATTCAATGTCCGCCGGCGCTGGTCGTCGAGTGAACCCAGGACTGATCTCAGATTTGCCGTGTCTGCAAGTCCATTTTCCGCAATTGCAGCAACCGAATCAACCAGTGTGTTCAGCTGCGAGGCAATGCTTGCTGTTGGCAAGACGATTTTCAGCGGCGAATTTTTTACTGATTCATAGGTGGCCAAAAAGGTTTGTTTCAATTCTATCAGCTGTTCCTTTAAACCATGTGCCAGTTTATTTTTTAAAGTATTGAATGCTTCTGCGGCTTTTCCGGGATCATTCGCATTGGCGAGCATATAGACCATCTGTAGTTCCGAAGCTGCTACCGACAGCAGGGTTTTGATGCTGCCGCCCAGGAACCAATCGCCGGATATTGCTTCACCAAATGTCCTGGCATTTTCCCGGAGTGTTTTATCGCGGTCAGCAACATCAAGTAATGCCGCATCTGCGATCTTTTTGCCGTCTTCGATATGCTGAATTATGTCACTTGCTTTTGAAGATCTTTTCCCTTTGAGCAATTCTTCTTTTGCTTTCTGAAGTTCTTTGGTAAAAGAGATATCCGGGTGCGTAGCCAATAACTTATCGATGCCGGACATTGCTTCCAGCAACCGGAGCCTGGCATTTTTGGTATCCAATAACCCGGTGAGAAAAACACGGGTGAACATACCCAAAAACAATCCGGCGATTATGAGCCAAATGATCCACCAACCTGACCTTTTGGAAACAAAATTCATATTGAATTGTACCGGGGCAGCCAGTTGAGGTGCATTGATCTCAAAAGTTCCTGAAACGGTGCCCAGGGGCAACTGGCCATTGATGGTGAGCGGAATGATGGCTGACCGGCCATTTTGTACAGTCCATCCGGAGTCGAAGGTCACTAAGCTGGTAATCGGCTTTCCCGTTGCATCCCTAAGCGATAATTGACGGATTGTTACCGGCCCTGCCGAAGAGTTCCCGGATATTTCGAACAAAGGAAGGCACGGGTTCTCCAGGCTGAAATCCATAAAAGGCCCATTTTGTATACGTGCCACTACCGGCGTTGGCGCGAGCCAAAGCTGAGCTGGCCTGGCCGTGATATAAATCATCAGGGGAAGCGGATCGGTGGCTTTCCCTTTATTAAAAATGTTGAACAAGAAACCATAACGGCCTTGCCTGATCGATGCAGTATTTTCGATATTGATGACGAGAAAAGAATTCTTAAAACTGTCTGTCTGAATACCCGCGTTGAATAACTGCTGAGGTACTATGTATGCCTTCTCATTGAACGAAACATCGATCAGGCGTACCACGAAACTATCCGTTGACGCTATTGAAACAGGTATCCTGAGCGAGACCCTTGGGGCATCCAATGCTATATCGAAGTCGGGCCCCCGCAGTAACTTCACAGGCTGGGCCATTGCAAAGCCTGCTGCCATTATTCCTGCAACCGCGAACATCATTTTAAGTAATAATTGCTTCATATCCTGACCAGGTTCATATTGATAAGTTGGTAGTTTCATAATTATTTGTATCGCAACAATAACTTACGCACGATGACACTCCCCTCTTTTCCCGCTGTTGTTGCTTCGATGGTGACCACTCTGTTGGAATCGATGTTTCTTGTATCGGAATAAAAATTGATGTCGTTGAGCGTGCCATCCGCTTTGGAAAAATTATTGAACAGATTGCTGAACCTGCCCACCGATACTGTGTCGTTTGTTGTTGATACCTGGTAAGAACGGAAAGAAACAAACCTGCCAAGGGTTACAGGGCCGTTGTGGCGGAACAGGTACGTTTTAATAAGTGTAGGAGTATCGGCACTCATGGTGGAAATGCTTCTTCCGGGATCGAGAAAAAGGCTGTCGGGTAATGCATCCCTGAGGCGAAATACAAATGACTTCTCATAAAGGGTTGAATCATGATCTTTCACCCATCCTTTAATGATATAGATGCCTGTATCCTGCAGGGTCTTTAGAAATGTTTCAGCGGTGTCTCCACGAAAAAAAAGCTCACTGTCACTGAGCGTACCCCTATTTGCAGAGAAGATCACTTTTACCCCGGGGCGTGCTTCTATACTTTTAGACATGCGTATCCTGATCCTGGATACGCCATCGTTGGCAGCGCCTGCGCTATCGCTGATATTAAAACTGAAGCTTCCGTTAACATCCGCCAGCGACTCTTCGTATTTCTTGCAGGCACACAACAGGATCAACGCAGCAATGAATAAATTTTTCATATACTTATCTTGGTTCAATTTGAAAAGACCTTCTGCTTACGGGACTTCCAGCAACGCTATGCCTTGCAAATATGGTAAACCGTGCGTTAGATATATTGCTCATAGGTTGAAGGTTGCGAAGTTGAAAAGGCAGATAAACCGGGTTGCCCTGCCGTACCTGCCTGACATACTTAATTTCATGATCTTCGCCGTGCTCCAAAAAGTCATACTCATCATAATTTAGTAGCACCAGCCGAAACTGCACCTGGATTATATCCGAACCAGCATTGTTTACATCGCAGGTAACAGAGAGGTTATGTAGCCGGGATTGCCGCAACGGTTTATTTTTGGGATTAAATACCACCCCATACGAGTTGTTGTTTTCGTTGTACGGAACCGGATCCTGATCTTCATCCACTACCGGGAATGAACGGATGATTACGTTTGCCATATAGAAGTTATTTAGTTTACATTAATCTAAGCGCTGTAGCCACAGATGAGAATGCTTTGAGCAGGTTCACATCCACGCCAATGGAAGTATAAAAACTGGCATCGATTCTTTTTTTATCGGATAACGGGTTGTTATTATTGGTCCTGTACGGCAGGCAACCAACATTTAGTTTTACAATGTTGGTAAGCCTTATACCCAGGCCTGCCGTGAGGTCTGTGCCCGCGCTTGTGCCGAGCAGGGAATAAGTATTCGCGGGCCGTACGCCAAAAAAGTTTGCAATACCGATGTTGAAACATAACATTTTTCCCACCCTGTTCCATCCTTTGAATGACGAAAGCCTCGCCTGTTTGTTGACCGGTAGAAAATAAAAGTTGGCGGCGTAATAACTATAAGCGGAGCGAAACGCAGGGGTATAACCGATACCCGCTTCTGCACTTATGTAAGGAGTTTTTTCGGTAGAGATGTCGGCAATTGTGATCGTTTCGAACATCACTGTTTCTTTCCCGAGTATCTGCAAAGTAAGATCGGGAAAAGAGTTGATCAATGCCACCCGTTGTGCTTCCCATTTTTTAATGTCCGAAACGGTTGGCAGCAAAGCGTTTATAGGACGTGTGTAATCCCCTCCGGCTAACAGTGCAAAGGGGTTTGTATTGTTTGTCAGCAATATCTTTCCGTTGCCCAGCTTCTGCAACAGGCCATACAACAGCAACACATTGGAGCCGCTATCGGTACCTGGTATCATGGTGCCATTTTGCCAAACGGAAGTACCATTCAAAAAACTTTTAGCCGCGGCAGGATCAGCAGTTAACCTCGCAAGCAGGCGAAAAGCCTCCTCATATTTGAGTGATTTATATAGGTCAATATCAGGAGATACAGGCTGCGACAGTAAGGCTTTGGATTCGGCATTCAAATGATCAGGCACATTCGCGATAGCAGTGTTGATGGCGAGGGCGTCATTTTGAAATGTCGAACAAATAGAGCTGATATCCTCTGTCCTGCTAAATAACGTATTTTGAATATTGCTTAAATTCCCAAAGGCCCTGTCAAATGCCTTACCGATATCCGTGCTGCTATTTAATCGAATGGCAAATGAATTATATGGATAACAAATTTCTCTTAAGGTTACTCCTGCTGCGCAGGCATTGCCTATAGCGGTATTTAATTCCTGTTCCAGGATCGATGCCAGACTTTGTTTGTCTGCATCAGTATAACCATCACTCAATGCATCGATAAAAAATGTGTTGATCTTTGCCGCCATCGCTTCTTTGAGCGAGAGCTTTGCTTTCTCGTCCAGCTTAAATTCCCGGAATATATCGAAAGAAAAATCATACCTCATATTCGGATGCATTCCCCTGCACAAAAGGGTAACGTCATTCCCTTTCTTTTTGTTCCACTCACGGCTGTCAGATGGCCTGGTCCAGCCATCCAGGTTATTATTCGGGCTGGCCACTATATCTGACCCGGGAGGAAAAGTCACCCATTTTTTTCTCCGCATAGACCTTTCGGAAATACGGTATTTAAACTGCACCACCGCGGCATTTTCCGGCCTGGGAAATTTCATCAGGAAAGGAACATCAAAGGGAAAACCTCCGGCCGAAATGCTGGCGGCATCCAACGACAGCGTAATTACTTCCACCGTTTTCGTCTGGCTTTTGCAAAAAAGGGGAGCCAGAATTAACAGATGACACAACAACACAGGGTATACCAGAGTTTTCATGATAGTAGTACGGATTACTAAATTAAAAAAATGCAGGTGTTGCTTGATCGGCAGGAATATGTTTCCTTCCACATAGCCGAGCGAAATAAACAGGTTGATCTTAGCGAAGAATAGGTCCCGCCGATTGCGGAGTGCAGGTCATAAGGTTACGTCAGTACAAGATTAAATAAAAGAATTTTGAAATGCAATAGTGTGTAGAAATAAATTTTCAGAGATCTAATTTTGGGGAAATTCCGATAGGCTGGAATCTATAAAATCAAATCCTTGCAGGTGTTTCGGTACGCAGTGCTATAAGAGCCCGGTGTAGCAGAAGGGCATGATGGCCAGTTTGATTGTGTAAAGATGCAGACTGTCCCTAAACAGACTTCGATTTGCTGCTGACAAACTTTGGTGCATATGCAGTGGCATGAAATTTTCAGCCAATGCCATCATCAACTCCCCCCTCCATTATAAACTCCTCGATTATATCAAGTCAGGCATAAGTGTTAACAATGCATCTCATTCATTTGTGGTGTACTGAAAAAAGCTATTGTCTGGTAAATATCATTTCCTGCTTACCCTGCCGCATTATCATTTGTTTTTTTACCGGAATAAATTCCAATGTAACGCCTGTTTTCTCGTGAAGAAATTTATCCTTACCAGTAGCCTCCATCGTATATAGTTTTTGGCCATGCGGCTGTGCCTGTAAGAAATCGTTTTTTACTGAAACGTCGATGACCAAAGAACTGTTAGGGCTTGTATAGGTGCCGGGGTATTGCTGCAATTCGCCAGAAGTAACGGCGTATCTTTTAAATTCAGGCAGCTCAACCGGTTTATTAAAAACGATCGACAATAATGCCTCATTCACCGTTTCAAGTTTATAATTTTCTGCATTCGATAGCAGGATATATAAAGTTTCATCTTGTGGAAAATAATAGAAATACGAATTGAAACCATCAATGGCGCCATCGTGCGTATAAGCAGTTTTTCCGTGAATAGTTTTTTCAAATATCCCAAAACCAAATCCATCATTTTGCGCTTCCATTTTGGCAAGCATTGACCTTGATACTATTTTGCCTTTAAAAATCGCTTGTAACACTTTCGCTAAGTCATCGGCGGAAGCAACAATAGCGCCTGCCCCCATGGGAATAGAAAGATCTGTTTTTGCAGCAGCATTCCACCCCGCATCAAAGTTGTAAGGCATGGCTTTGTTTACCGGATCAACCGTTTTATCGCCCAACTTAAAATGCCTTAAATGAAGTGGTTGTATTATTTCGTTTTTTAAAATGGATGCATAAGGCAGGTGATAAATATCTTCCAGGATAAAGGAAAGGAGCACATAGTTGGAATTGCTGTAAATCGCTTTTGTTCCGGGCTTAAAATCGCTGCCGCCCTTAGCAATACTGTCGATCAGATCCTGCCTGCTTTTAGGTTGTGTATGCCAGCTGACGAAATTCCCTCCGGTTAAATCATGAATGCCGCTATGGTGATTGAGCAGGTCACGTATCATGATCTGGCCTGCATGTTCAATAGAGGGAAAGAAAGCCTTTATAGTATCAGATAAATTTATTTTGCCTTCCTCCACAGCTTTAAGTATCAGGCTGGCAGTGATGGTCTTTGAAACAGAGCCGATCCTGAACATCGTCTGATCATTCAACTTTGTTCTTAAGTTGATGTTGGAAAACCCTACATTACGGGAATACACTTTTTTATTCTGCTGATACACCAGCACAGTTCCCATGAATTTGTTATTCGATCCCATTACCTGGATATATTCATCCATTTTTTGTTTATCCAGGGTTTGGGAAAAGCCCACTGCATAGGATACGAATGTTACTAAGAATATGTATATTTTTTTAATCCCCATGAATTATTTGTTTATAAGTTCGATTGAAATTTGTTTAATTCAAATTTGGTGGATAACAAGGCGCTTTGCGGTATCAATTACACCAATGGAAAAACCCCGTTAGTGAATGGTAATTTAAAAAAGCTGGAATGAAGGTTATTCCTTGCCGACGTTAACACCGATAAATGATATTCATGTTATCAGATAGGATTCTACTCTTCCGGACAGTTATGGTGATGATAACAGCAACGGCAACGATCCGTACTACATGCTGCCGGTCTGAAAATTACCCCTAACTTTAACCAGGCCGTAATTTGTAAAAAGAAAAACTATGAACTATTCCAAACTGGCTTTTACAGAAGTGATCAAAGAGCTCCAGGAAGCCGCGGGCAGCCGGGACACTTACGAACGCGTGGAGCGGCATAGTTACAAAGACGGCCTCACCCCTGTCGAAAAGGAATTCATTGGCCGGATCGACAGTTTTTACCTGGCTTCTTTCGGCGACAATGATTTCCCCTATATCCAGCACCGCGGCGGCCCTAAAGGTTTCATCAAAGTGATCGACCCGCAAACGTTAGGTATCGTGGATTTTGTGGGCAACAGGCAATACATTTCGGTAGGTAATATCGCCCATCATCAAAATGTTTCACTGATACTGGTTTCGTACCCGCTTCGGGCCCGCCTCAAGTTTTATGCCCGTGCAGAAGTGATAGAGATCGAAGAAAGGCCCGACCTTTACGAACTTTTAAAGCCTTCCGGTTATAAATTCAAAGCGGAACGCCTGATCGTATTCCACATAGAAGCTTACGACTGGAATTGCCCGCAGCATATTCATCCAAAATACAGTATGGAGGAAGTGGAAGCAATGATGGCGGAAAAAGACCGCTATATAAATCAACTTGAAAGAGAGCTGGCCGTGTTGCGGAATGGAAAGAAACAAGCGATCAGTATCGCTGCCGATCACATCCGCAAAAAACGAAAGCTGCCCTGATAGCCCACCCTGCTTTTTTCCTGCCCGACGCCCGGCATCTGTCGGTTGATGCTGTTGTTACTAACCAATAAAAGAAAAACCTCTATTTACTTTGAAATACAAAGTGCTTTCAATACCTTTGTTCTTCAAATCACAACTTATGACAACAACAGTTTCCAACAGAAGGCTCCGCACATTATTTACCGTAGTGGGTTTATTATTGATGATCCCATTGATAGCCATGGGCTTTACCAATGAAGTGAGGTGGGGCCTGTTCGATTTTATCATAGCAGGCATATTGCTTTCAGGCACAGCCCTCGCGATAGAATTTATATTAAGAAAATTCAAGAGCAAGACCCAACGTGTGATCGTTTGCGGAATAGTGCTGGTGCTGTTGCTGCTGGTATGGGCCGAACTGGCGGTGGGGATCTTTGGAACTCCGTTTGCGGGGAATTGATACAATTGAGCTTTGCCCTGCTATTCCGCGGAGCAGGAGCTCCAGCCTACAGCACCTCATCGACCCTGAAAGCCCAATCCATGTGTTTATCAAGATCCTGGCGGATCATTAAATTCAACTGGCCCACGTGGTGTTGCGTATGCCGCAAATTGTACAGTACTATTTCTACAATGGAATAATCCATATCATCCTCTTCGTCACCTTCTTTAAATCTCAGGTTGATGTTATCCGCAACCGACAGGCTTTCCACCAACTCTTTACATTTCATACGCGTACTATCGAGGTAACCAAGCAGGGATTCTTTACTGTAAATTTCATCGGGCACCAGGTCGCCGACCGATCCCGCAGGCCTTTGTTCTGGCGGCTGATGGGTAAAGGATAAAGCCGGTGAAAATGATGCCGGTGGAATGGAGGAATAATAATCTAAAAAGAAGATACTGTGAGCGGCTAAATAATAGAACCTTTTATTGGATGCCAGATAATCATTGGGGCAGGTTGAAATAACATTCCTCAGCATATCGATTGCTGCACCGAATTGTTGCCAGAGGCTTTGTTGAAGTTGGTGGATCATGATATGTAAAAATAGTTTTTTATAGTTTGCCCGGCCAGGTATTTATGGATTGAAGGTTCCTGATAAAGTTCCACCACTACTTTTTACCGGTCGCCTGGGGACCGGACAGCCGCAACAAAGAAGGAACAGGAATTATAGCCTACTTAAACGTATCCAAAATGAAACCAACAACAAGGATAGCTAAAGTAATAATTCTGACAGACAAATAATTGCACAATCGCACAGCAAATTTTGCTTTTTTAAACGCTTTTCTCATGCTGCTACCATACTAGCTTCGTCTGGAAAATCAGGATATGAAAGTCGCCTACAATATTATTCTCACACTGTTGATCTTATTATTCGCTTATACAGGGGCTTCCAAACTCGTGGGGCATGACAAGTTCGTTTTCCAACTGAGCAGGATACATTTCTTTGATGGATATGTGGGACTGGTATCCTGGATAGTGCCTTTGGTTGAACTATTGACCGCACTATTATTATGCAGCCGGCTGACCCGAACCACCGGCTTATGGATAAGCCTGGTTCTGATGTGCAGTTTCGTGGCATATGTGGCCACAGTACTTTCGGGTACTTCGCTGCCATGTTCCTGCGGTGGCGTAATTGCAGTGATGAACTGGCGGCAGCACCTGTATTTCAACATATCTTTTTATTGCTAAACATGATCGCATTAATAAAAAACAACGCATACATGTATAAGGGAAGTAAGCTGAAAACCCCATAGAGTAAGCAACATTGTACACGGTAAAAGGCAGAAATATTCTGCTCCCGCTTAACTAATCTTTTCAACTATTAAATTAAAAAAAATGAAAACTTTAAAATTTCCTGCATTCGTGCTGGCATTTGTAATTGCTATCACCGGTGCCTTCGCCTTCAATACCAAACCAGTTGAATCAGGCAAATTCAGCAAGGTGTATTTTTACACTGGAGATAACACTCTTGCGCAAATCCAGAACCCGAGCAAATGGATTCTGAATGGAGATCCTTGTGGCACCGGTTCGAACCTGCCGTGCACAAAAAATTTCGTGAGTGATGTAAGAGCCGATTTTGACGCACACATAATGGCCTACGCCTCAGTGGCAGCAGCTACCGCAGACGCAAGTACTAAACGTCCGTAATGTTGCAGAATAAATTAAAGGCTACCCGGTTGGGTAGCCTTTTTGTTGTTTCAAAAAGGGGCATACATCATTGAGGATTTTGTTGCATACCGGTGATATCTATAATATCCTGCGGAATGGGGCGTGCATAGCGTGAGCTATTTACCGGCAATTGATAGATTTGGCCATTTATCTTCCGCATTGGAAGAATGCCTTCACCTTCAAGATTTAACCGGCGGATATCCGTCCAGCGGGAGAAACGATACACCAATTCTTTTCTACGTTCAATCAGTATTTTACGGAGTGCATCAGCAGCATCTGTGGCAGTTACCGGTACAAAGGTTCCCGTTGCATAACGGTTTAAGAGCAATTTATTCAAATCATCCAAAGCCGCTGCCGTTTGTCCTGCCCGTGCATTACACTCTGCACGATTGAGGTATAATTCATCGGTAGCAATACCCGAAAACAATCCGTCAAATCCTGCATAACTGCCTTTGAAACTGTAAAACCCATCGGGTCGGGGACGAAAATAAATCAGCTTACGCAAGTCATTGGCCGCATAGCTATTGTACAACGTAGTATCGATCCTTGCTGTAGAGATCAACAGTGGATTATTATTTACAAGGGACATGTACAACGATTCCACATTGTTATTTTCAAAAGAATAACGTACAGATGGATCTGCATCTACCGTATTATAATCGATGAGTTGAGGCCGAAGCTGCAAAGCAGAATCTGCATACAATTTTGCCAAAGGGTATTCCCGCATGGATAAATAAACCACAGACAACATTCCATACGCCGCAGGTTTGGAAGGGCGTACGGGATGCAGCGGCGTTATCTTTAGCAAAGCGATGCTCGCTTTCAGATCAGTGATGATCTGGCGATAGGTATCTGCAAGGCTCGATCGTACAGAACGTTCTTCATAATTGGTATTTAGCCGTATAGGTAATCCCAACATAGTTTCAGCATCTTCACTTTTGTACGGCAAAGCAAATACATCCGCCAATCGCCACAACCCTTGTCCACGCTTAAAGAGTGCCTGGCCATAAAGATCATTCCAGTCCGTTTCGTTACCTGCATTTTTATTAATGGCATCTAATGCCTCCATGGCAACATTTGCATAGTATATTTTCCCATATACTATGCCCCACTCCCCATATGGACCCGGAAACGTTACATCGGTAGTACCCCAATTGTAAGCGGTGCGATCACTGTTGTAGTAAAAACCATTATAAGTGTCATCACTTACAAAATAATTATCTGCAGAAGTTTCACCAAGTCCTGTATCATAACCGGTGTAAATGTAATAGTCGAGCATCGACTGCACATCATTTAATTTTTCAGGTTTGAATTGTGTTTTATCTGACTTTTCTTCCAGTTGTTTTTCGCAACCAGTCACAGTACAAATGATCAGTAATATCATCCAATATTTTTTCATGTCATTTTTTTTATTTATTAAAAATCAGCTTTCAATCCTACTGCAATGTTTGTTGCTGCAGGATATCCGATACCATTGTATTCCGGATCGATATCGTATTTATTCGCCTTCCATATCAGGCCCAGGTTATTTGCATTGATGTATACCTGCACTTTTTTGAAATCGTACGCAAGGTTGATATATTGTAACCTGATAAAATCGGCTTTGGTGGCCAGTACGCTGGAGTATGCGTAAAAGGAAGCCCTGGCATCATCTATGGGATAGGTCATGGACGGCACCTGTGTATTTTTTTCGTCTCCGGGCTGCTGCCATCTCAGCGCAAAATCCGAATGACCTGACCGGCGCCTGAACAGGTCACTATAATTAATTGAACTACGTTGAAAATAATTTCCAAATTTCCCGGTAATCCGAATGCTGAGTGATAGCCTTTTGAAGCCGATAGTATTGCCGATTGACAGCACTCTAGTAGGTAATACCGGGCCACTATATTTCAGATCCCTGATGGTGGTGGATGAACCTGCGATGCCTGCGTAATCTTTGCTGATAACACCATCGAGATACCCCTGCGGATCACCGGTTAGCGGATCCAGGCCGGCCCATTGATACCCGTATAAGCCATAAACAGGATCGCCCTCTATACCAGATATTCCTCCTCCGAGAAAACTTGCGCCTATCTGATCAGGCAGGTAATAATGAACGACTTTATCTTTATTCAGGTTGACATTAAGTTGCGTATTCCAGTAAAATCTTCCGGTTATATTTTTACTATTTATTCCTATATCCCAACCATGCCCTTTGATGTCGGCTACATTTTTTTCTACGATGTTGGTCGAAATGGCGGTGTAATCAACGTTGGCGTAGCCAAACAATTTGCTTCCCCGTTTGTGGTAATATTCTACAGATCCAGATATCCTGTTGTTGCGGCTCGTAAGATCCACGCCTATGTTCATCATAGCTACACGTTCCCAGCCAAGATTCTTATTTCCGTATTGCGCTATCTGGGAAATACTGAGACCCGTAAATTGTGAAACAAACTGAGATCTTAATATAGTTGTCGCAGAACGCAATGGGTCAGCATTTCCACTGATACCATAAGTTGCCCGAAGTTTCATACCCGGCAACCAGGTCACACGATAAAAATTTTCTTTGCTTATATCCCAGGCCAACCCTGCAGAATACAAAGGCGTCCACCGGTTATTTTTAGATGCGCCAAACAGATTGGAAGCATCGCGGCGGGCACTGGCCGAAATAGTATATTTCCGGGCATAGGTATACGAGGCATTCCCAAAGAAAGAAATATTTACATTTACTGTACCTGAATAATTTTTACCAACCGGCATATATTCATCAGCACCGGATAAAAAATTAGGATAAGGATGTAAGGCATCTACCCGTGGGCTTGATGATAAAATATCAGGATCGTAGCCCACATTGGAAGACGAGTTATAATCATACTTTCGTTGTCGCCATTCGGTTCCTGCTATCGCAGATATTTCATGATTACCCCAGGCTTTGTTGTAAGTTGCCTGTGCCCGGAAATTTTGAGTTTCTATGATACCGTTAGAATTATAGATCAGGTTTCCTCTTGGCAGATTGTAGGTAACGTTTCCTCCGGCATCAATAGCGGTAAAAGTATTGATGGCATTCCTGGTGGCGTAACTTCCCTCATCATCCAATTCCTGACCGGTGCTTACTTGTCTGCCATACCCGTATTTTATCGCAATCGACAGGTCTTTGATCAGTTTATACGACAACCCGATATTTGTAAGAACAGCCTGTTGCAGCCCTTTGTTATGTATATGATCAGCATCTGTTAAAGGATAATAACTCCAGTCAAGCAGTTTACCTCCACCGGCAGAATCAGCGTATACCTGCCGGTAGTCAAGATTGACCGGCAATGCGGTACCGTCATCTGCTTTGAGCCTGGTGTACACGGGTAAAAAACCTGTATTCGTTGCAAGCCCATATCCCTGCTTTCCTGACACTGTTTGAGTTTGTGTGTAGTCAAGAGAGGTATTCAATTCCAGTTTTGGTGTAAGGCGAAAAGTCTGACTGGATTTGATGTTATACCGGTCATACTTATTAGAAAGTTGATCACTATTATGATCCCAACCTCCAAGTATGCTCCATGACATATTTTTACTACCTCCGCTCAGGCTGATGGACTGCTGCAGGTTAACACCTTTTTTATAGACATGATTAAGCAGTTCATCGGTAAGGCGGTATTTTCCTATTTCTGTAAGGCGTTGCTGTACTTCCTGCGGCGATAAATTCCCCTGGTCGCGCTGATAGAATAATTCGACCACTGGCGATACAGCTTTCCACGGCGTACCCGTCAACTGCCCGGTGTAATATCCCTTGTTGTAAAGGTATTGTTCCACACCTATAAAATCGGTTGTGCTGATATCTTTAATGGAGTTCAAAGAAGGTTTGTAGGTACTTGTTGCATTGCTGATAAATTCTACCTTCATAGGCTGGTTATATCGTCCTCTCTTCGTAGTGATCACTATCACTCCATTACCCGCCCTTGTACCCCAGATAGAAGCTGCGGCTGCGTCTTTGAGGATAGTGATATTCTCCACATCATTTGGGTTGATGTTATTGAGATCACCTTCGTATGGAAAATCATCCAATACGATCAGGGGCGAAGCAGGGCCATTGATGGTACTGACCCCACGAATGATGATACGAGGCCTGCCACCAGTCGTTGTCTGCCTGTCTACATACAATCCATTGGCGATCGATTCCAGTTTATCAAGCACCGTGGTACCTACCTGCTCGTTCAGGAGTTTGTTGTCGATGGTAGTGAAGGAGCCGGTTGCCCTTTCCTTAGGCAATCTTTGATAACCGGTATTTACGATCACTTCGTCTAGCGCCTTGCCTGAAGCAATCAGGTTCACCTGCAACGGCATCGGGGTAGCCGCATCCACACCAATCAACTGGCGTTCATAACCCGGAGCTTCAAATACAAGCGTATCTCCCGTTCCGCGTATGGAAATAGTAAAGTGCCCGTTATTGATTTTTTGTGATTCTGTCGGATTGGAAGTGCTGCTTACCCTGACATTTTCTATGTCTCCGGTTATCACTCCTTCCATCTTTACAGACTGAGCAAATAAAGTGTTACTGGCGATGAATACCAGCAACAGGATGAATATTCTTTTCATACAATAATTAGTTTGGTAAATGATGAATAAATAAAACAGGTGCCGGGCCGCTGCTGATCTCTGCAGACACTCCGAGGTAACGTTGAAGATCTTGTTGCATGAGGCGCATTGCCTCTTTCCGGGAAACAGGTGGAGTGATCAGTTCATAAGTAAATTTTCCGGTGAGTGCGATGCCTTCCCAAATGAAATCACGCTTTGCAGCAGAATATCCATAAGCTATTGCCAGCAACTCCTGTGCGGATTCGTTGGTAATGAGCCAGCGGGTGATACGCCCGGTAATATCTTCAAGAGGATAATTACTTACAGGTATGCCAGGTATATGGCCGCTAAAAGTTGACCTTGCCAACAGTTGTTTGCCATCTCCTGCATTTCCATTAATAAACAATATTTGAGAACTATTGAATAATGGCACTGCGTCTTCGTCCGTAAAATCGGGTTCGTGGCCTTCTATCAATCGCTGTATACGAGCAGCAGTGACTACTTCCCCATTGGTGATGGCAAGCACTTTGAAGTTGCTGTCCAGCCAGACAAAATGTGGCACGAAGGTGTGTGGAAACATAGACTGTATTTCTTTGTTCCCTAATACCATTGGTATGTTCACTTTGAGGTTCAGTCTTTTGATAAGCCCGTCCAATTTTTCTTTTGTATCATTCAGAGAATTTATTGCGACAACTGACAATTGTCCGGGATAACAATGCTGCATGGAATCGAGCATCTTCAACTCACCGATACAGGCACTGCAAGTGGTAGCCCACAGATCGATGAGCAGCAGTTGACTTTTAAAATCGTATAATCTTGCTTTGGTCGTTGTGTGATTCACAAGATTTCTCAACTCTACATTGGGAACTTTGCCACCCACTTTCATCACAGGCGTTTGCCTTCCTATGCTCATGTATGGGCATAGGAATAACAGCAGCCATAAAATCAATCTCATAGCACAAAAATTTTGGTAGTTAATAAAAATTTGAAAACAGTTCGAACTAAGTGCCCTGCGGCTCGAAATGTTGTGTGGAATTAAAAATTAAAGATTAAAAGATCAACTATCGCCGCGAAGAGGCTTCCCTATTAAATAACACAACGAACAGAAAGCATTCTTAATTTTTAATTCTTAATTGTTAATTGTTACGTCGGGTCTTTCGGCTCTCTCGCAGTAAGCACATTATTTTTAGCTTCCATCCACATCTGGCATCTTTCCAGTGTAGCAGTTTTCAAAAAATGCCGTATCTCTGCCGGATTCAATTCATCCGCCTTTTGTTGGTATACCTGCTTCACTTCATCGACGATGATGATAGCTACAAGTTTGTGGCTTACCAGTCGCCGGGCGTAGCGATAGAGCAGATCTTTATAGGAGGATGAAAGTTGATGCATGAAAGAGTTTCGGATTACAAATAGTAGATTAGTTTGGCTGAGTATTAGTAAGAAAGGCCCTGCTTGCATTGTAAGCTTTGCATTTGCGCAGCACACGGCTTTTAAACCAGATGCGCAGCACATCGGCATTCATCTCAACGCTGGTATCGTAATATTCTTCAAATACTTCAATCACCAGGGCTTCGGCGACCCTTTGATTTTTAGTCATGTGGCGGGCATACCGGCATAGCAGGGCGTCATACTGCATAGCTACTGCAGTTAATTCTGTCATTTTCATAAAGTGTGATTTTTAAATGTTTATTGGGAGTGTTGTATAGTGGGAACAAAGCCAAAAAGCTTGTCCGGCTACAGAGAGTCTTTTGGAGTGGAAAGTGGCGTCGCTACAGCGTTACCGGACTTTTAATATTCCGCTTAAAAAGGCGGAAACACTACTTACCGTTTTGAAACAAGGCAATAGTCATACACAAAGAAGGTACCACGCCCAACACGTGGCATTCCTAGTTTTTGTCTCTGTGCAGTCAATTTACCAGATTTCAGAACGAGACTCAGGCGGATGCATCGAAGTATTTCATTAGTGCAGACGCAGGATTGTATACAATGATTACTTAAAAAAATAATCTTATCGCAATATAATAATATTTTAATTCACGGCTATATATGACCGTGAAAAGTTTTTAAAATAATTCAACCTTGATTGCTATCTATTCAAGGATATCATGACTAAAGAAGAAATACAGGAACTTAAAGTTGCATTTGGTGAAAACCTTCGAAAAATCAGGGAAAGTAAAAATTTATCATTGTTGAAATTATCCTACAATTGTTCAATCGATGAAAGTAAAATATCAAAGATTGAACATGGGAAGCACAATATTACTTTAGCTACGATAGTAGAACTGGCAAGAGGTCTGGAGATTACTCCGAAGAAGTTGCTGGAGTTTTAATTTATCAAACTTCTGCCGGGAACAGATCTTAATTTATCATTACCGCCGTCCCTTTTTTGCCTCGTATTCACGCTGGCGCCTGAAGAGTGATTTGTTTAGTCCTTTTAAAATAACTTCATCCAAAGAAAACAGATAAGGGAAAATTCTCAGAAAATAATGTGTTTTTTCCACAGGATATTTTTGGGGAAATTAGATGACATCAGGTTGTATACATAAACGTAAATCTTTACATGCGCTAACAAACGGCGGGAAGTTCTATACGTTAGCTGATATTCCAGATTGGACGGATGGGCTGGTAATTCGTAGATAAGTGATCGGCATCATATTTTTTGTCCCGGTCACAGACCTGCAGGCTGGAAGAGACTTCAGTAGTTCCTTAATTTCCCGGGAGAGGCTCTGTGGAACATTGGTGCCAGAATAATCTTTATCGTGAATGCAATTCTATTCCTTCGCGTTCACTAATTATATTTGCAGTCTGTTGCTTTATTAATCCAAAGATTAACCCTTTGTATATGCTTTATTAATCACGGCGTATCCTTTCCGTTCAGAGTACCGTAAGGCTGCCTGCGCTTTGAAGAATTCGATTGAAGTTCAGCCAACAAGGATTTAGTTATCATAGATACCGGTTTATGAAGAAAATAGAAGTAGGCCTTGCACGGATATATAATTCACGACTTTGCAAGATTTAAGGTGAAAAAGCTGTGCGTGCAGTATTTCAGTTTGAACCATTTAAAATCTCGGCATCCGTTAGCCCGAAAACCAGGCATTTGATAACTACAATGGAATTTTCAGGTTTCCATGATGTTGACGGGGCGGATGAACAAGAAGCAAAGCTGAACAAATGGCAAGTACCTTCCCCGGACATTTTCCCCTCCCGAATGTATACCGAGATCATTGCCACTACTTACATTGAAGTGGAAGATGAGATTGCGCTGCAGTTTGAAAATTTCGACCAAAAGGCCAGGGACTTTGTTTTGGATAAAGCAGAAGAAGTTGAAGATATAATTTCTGGTCACATTGATTACGCTGCGGGCATATTCGGTTTATCATTTGGCGCTGAATTGGTTTCTACAGTGATCACCGAGCAAATTTTCGCTTACAGGAGTTTATCTGAAAAGTATGCTTATCGCCTCTCCAATAACATTACGGTCGTACAAGGGCTCACCGTAAAAACGGTGGACTTTGAAAAAAATATAAAAGCTGTTCATACCGCAAATATAAAATTTGAAATGACTACGAGAGTGTTTGCGTGGCTCTTGAGAGGCTGGGAGTCTGAGAACAGGATATTGAGATTTATATCATTTTTTACTGCACTTGAAATGATCATCCCCGCAGATAGTAATCCCGAAATCGAACGATGGCAAAAGACCAAAACGGACATGCAAAAATTCCTGAAAAAAAATGCGCCCGATCATTTGAAAGAAGAATTCGCTGAATTTTTTGACAATTCAAAATACCAGGGGCGTTCCTTAAAAAACCGGTTCGACACCCTGGCAAAGACCACAAATCCGGGACACTGGGAAGTAGATTCCAGTAATTTTCAACTATTCAATCGAATAAGAAATGAAATATTACATAGTGGTAAGCCTGGGGCAACTCATCAGGTAAACCTGAGATTAAAAGATATAGAAAAATTGGAATTACTTACTGTCAGGTATGTCAAACAGGTGCTTTGTAACCAAAGCTGATTTTGTCTTATTCCATAATTAAATATCCTGTAATTCGCATGAATACCTGTAAAAAAAATCTGGATGAATATTAAATTTCTTACCTGGAACAAAAGGCCCGGCCGCATGCCTGCTGGCTCGAAGAGGGACCAATGAGAAAGCCCAACAGCTTAATTCAACACTGCCTGATCCTGACATTACGCCGTCAGCTTCGTCTTAGGAAGTGTGATCGTTCCCGGATCCTTCCACCCCCCATCTTTTTCTGCCCGCTTTTTCACTTCCGCTGCACGGGCTTCGCTGTCGGGATGCGAACTCATCATTTTTTCTGATCTTGTCTGCTCGTTTCCTGCTGATAGTAAGGAAAGTTTTTTAAAGGCCGAAAACGCGGCCACCACATTGTAATGGTGTTTCTTTAAAAAATCATAGGCATACGTATCCGCTTCCGATTCCTGCCGGCGGCTATGTTTTGCGCCCAAAAGGTTTTCGGTAAACACCCCCAGTTCGTCATCGCTCAACTGGCGCACCGCACCGCTTTGAGAGGATGCGGCGTCCGATACCGCGGCACGCATATACGCGGCTTTGATGGCATCTTTGGTATCTTCATTTTTTACGTGGCCGATCTCGTGGCCCACTACGGCCAGTATTTCCTCGTCGGTAAGGATATCCATCAGCGAAGAAAAAACCCGTACGCTGCCGTCGGCACAGGCAAATGCATTGATGTCTTTTACTTTGTACACTTTGTAATTCAATGAAAGGCCGTCTTCATTTTTATGTTTGCCAAATATCTTTTCCAGCCGGATGGCATACGGATCGGTAGCGGCGGCTACAGGGTTGTTGGCGTCCATCCATGCCACGCCCTCCTTTGATAATTTTATAGCATCCGCGTTCGTGAAATTGAGGGCTTTCGCGCCTTTTGTGACAGCGTCGATTGATCTGCTATTGATCTTTCCTTTGCCCAGGCCGCCAAATTGTGCCGATGAAGCAAGGGATGCAAAAGCAAATGAAAAGCTGAGACAGGTAATTTTGATGGATCGGTTCATGTGTTCTTTTTTATGATGATTTTTTTCTGTTGCGGAGGATAAAAATGAGTGTGCCCAGGAGTAACGCGAGTGCGGCCATGGCGGGGATATGCCCATCGGTGAAATTCATAAAACTCCCGCTGAGCCTGGCGCCGTCGATGCCCTCCCCTATACTGCCGATAGCTGTATTGGGCCTCAAAACATGTGTGTTGCCAAAAACAGCGCAGGTGTTTTTTAAAAGGATGGTACCGGTGGTTTCAGGATCGGGCCGGTAGTCTTCCACGCTCCATTTGCCCAACACGTGAACGCCGTAAAAAAACAGCATACTGATGATAACGCCTGCTGCCACCGATCGTACAAAACGCAGGGCAGGAGATCCGGTTTTTGTTTTCATACATTCATTTGATAAAGCAGTAATTATTTATTCCCGGTAAAAGTAACCTCGTTTTTGCCTGCTGTCCTGGGCGATGAACCCAACGGCAGCGATGAATTTGTAAACGGGGAAATGTTTAAAAAGTAAGGAACGGTTTGCACGCTTACAAAAGAAAATTACTGTTGCGCTCCCGTTCTTATCATTCACCTGATCAGCTAATTTTGCGGCTGACTAAACTAAAAATTCATTCTTTAAACTATCAACGATGACTCAGAGTGAAAAAAATAAAGCCATGCTTCAAACGGCCAATGCCGCGATTGATAAGGGAAAACATGAAGAATTTTTAGCCCATTGTACGGAGGATACCACCTGGGAGTTTGTGGGTGATATTACCCTGCATGGTAAAGAGGAAATCCGGCAGTGGATGAAAGATACTTACCTCATCCCGCCGGTGAATATGGTTCACCATCTCATTTCCGAAGGCGAATTTGTGGTAGCGGAAGGTGTCATCAAAGTAATGACAAAGGAGGGCACTTATGAGGAGTCAGTGTATTGTGATGTGTGGCAATTTCGTGGCAACAAGATGGCGCATTTAAAAGCATTTGTATTGAAGCGCTGGTAAAAGGTGGATCTATGCCGATACTTCAGGTAACCTTACGCGGCGCAACCGGTTTTCAAAAATGAAACCACCACGGCAATACCCGACAACGATGGTATTACCTGAAGCTGTTAGTTCATCCACTAAAGAGGTGAAATTTACCATCAACTTTGTTTAGGTAAATAGTGTTGTGTTGCCGGCAATTCGGGCCAGTAAGGTCTATGGCGGTAATGAAGCGGCAGTAGTGCCTCCACCACCTGGAAATTTAAACCAGCTTTAGCATTTTGAAGATCACAGGATATAAGTGGGCGGTCATCTCGGTAGTCTTCTCATGGGTAGTCTTCTCCCCCGGTAGCCTTCTCACCGGTAGTCTTCTCCCCGGTAGTCTTCTTCGTCAAGCTCAAGTTGGGTGAGCGTTTCATCAAATAATGTTTCCAGCTTCGCCAACAAATCGTCTACCTTCTTCGAAACGATCGTCCTTTTTTAATGTCGATCTTATTGGATCAGATCCACCAGGGTGAATGATAATTTTAACACTGGCGACCGGCATTGACTTTCGCTAAATAATCTTATCATTGCGATTCATTACCAAAAAAATTTATGCGTTTAGTTTGCCTGTACCTTATCGTCCTGTGCCTGTCGGTTATTGCATGTTCTAAAAGTCCCGCGGACACGCCCACTCCAACCCCGCCGGTAAATCCACCTGCAGATACTATTCCCACTACTAATCCTCCCACTAATCCTGTAAATACGGATACCGTTCCAACCCTAGTAGAATATACACCGAAGGGGTTGATCAGTTTTGGCACCGTTGGGGGTACCCAACAACTTTTTATCAATTGTATCAACCCCGATCTTTCTGTTCGCTGGACAGCCAACCTTCCCGGGAACATCATTTCACCTTACAGTTTTGTCTCCAACGATCATTACATATTTATGCTTACCAGTACTTATATAACCGGTAACACCAGGACCAATCTTACCAGGATGGATCCCGCTACAGGACAGATCCTGTTTCAAAAAATATATGATAACCTCTACGGAACTTCATTCACTTTAAAAGGCGATAGTGTTTTGATAGGAGGTTCGCCGGGCAATTCCACCAATGGCGTAATTGTGATCGTGGATAAAAATAGCGGGAACCTGCTTTCCACCACTACTTTGCCCGGAGGTTACAGGCCGGCACTTATGACTGTGGACGGGAATAAATTGTATTTCCAGGCATCTACTGTAGGCGTAACCTTTCGCACGATGGCTTACGACCTGACCAATAATTCGGTTATCTGGTCCATTCCTCCCCCTTTGCAGACCATCAATACCGATTCAAAGGTATTTTCTTATGGAGGAAGTCTTATAGCAGCAGGCAATGGAAAAGTAGTAGCCATGTCCAAAGCAGATGGCTCATCCATCTGGTCGGCCACTGTGCCCGGAACTACCAACTATATTTATGGAAACGACAGGATATACTCCTTCACCGAAAATAAACTGGTAGCACTCGATGCTGCCTCTGGTGCCGGTAGCTGGCAGTGGCAAAATGATACCACGATGTATAGCCGCGGGTCATTTGAAGGCAAAAATGTATTTGTAATGATCACCCAGAATGCAGCGCCCTATTACCAGTTTCTATCTATCAATACCCTTACAGGAAAATTATATTACCGGCGCGCTCTTTCAAAGGGCTTCGAAACTGTTCAGGCCGTTGGCCGGTACTCATATGCCTTCAATCTGAAAGACAATATCGATCATCTTGGAAATAAACCTACCAAACTTTTTAAGTTCGATAACCGTACCGGGTTTGCGGTAGATTCGGCAATGGTCGGTTATGGCTATTTTGGAGTTGCTGAGTAGGATGCATTCTTTGTCTCTGGCACAAGAGCTCCGCAGAGCCTGTCGCTGCAAATCCGGGATTCTCCTGTAGCTTTTTAAGCTAGCAGGTTTGGGTTTACCATCAAAGGCAAGTTGCTATAAAATGTTTGCAATGCAATGTGTAGCAGGGATCGGGGCAGCCTACTGGTTATTTACGCATAGATATTTTCATTTTTCAAATTTTATTCATCTTTAAGATCAGTGCCTGATACTATTAATTACCCTGTTGCTATAACAAGGAATATCTATCCAAAACCGCCTTTACTCTACTTTTATACAACGGTTATCTATTGAGCCACTGCACCTGAACCGGCAATAACTATATTGCTGATTTCATTCACCTTGAATTTTTATGACAATGAGATTATTTGCCGGCATCGCCTTATTTTTTATCTCCTTTACTTGTTATGCACAAACGGGCAATATTGGTATCGGGACCAATACTCCGCAGGCACAATTGCACACTACCGGCTCCATACGGTTTGATACGCTTGCCGGTGCAGGCAAAAGGATGATCTACGCCGATGCTTCGGGTAACCTTATCGCGGCGCAGCCCGTTTTCAAAAATGAAACAACCACGGCAATACCCGACAACGATTGTACCGGTGTTACCAGTTCAATAATGGTAACGGGGCAGCCAGAAGCCGTGAGTTCATCTGCCATCAAGGTGAAATTTACCATCATCCATAACCAGGTGAATGACCTCACTGTATCGTTAATAACACCAGGCGGCGGAACACTGGTGCTGGCCAAAAATGTAAATGGCGCCAACTATTCAAACAGCATTTTTTCGGATGGTGCCAACCAACTTCTGACGGGGGCGGCAGCACCGTTTACCGGAACTTTTAAACCGATGGGCGGCGGTATAGCCGGGGGCGGTTCTCCCCCTTGTCCGGCAACCACAGGTGGCGCATCCACTTTCGGTTCGCTCAACGGTGGAACCATTGTTCCTAACGGGCAATGGAAACTATGGGTCACAGACAGGTCGGGCGGCAATGTAGGGCAGTTGCTCAATTGGTCGATATCTTTCGATGGCTCGGAGCCAGGATCGACCAGGCCGGAACTACCCTCTACTATCAATATAGATGGGATCAATACCACTAATACCGCGACTGCCAATATGATACCCGCCGCCTACGGTTTGGTGTATAGCAACGCTACCACGGCGGTATCGTCATCGTCCAACAACAGTACACTCTCACACCCTTCGACAGGTGTTTATGTAATTTCATTTACCAGCGCAAACCTTTCCGGCCTTAACGTTGGCGCCCTGCCGTTCATTATTTCATTGTATGGTTCCAGCCCCGGTTTTATTTCGCACACCGGCGACAATGGGAAGGTCACTGTGTACACTTATAACAGCAGCGGACAACCAACCGACAGGGGATTTAGTTTTACGCTGTATAAACCGTAAAGAAATATTATTGAAGGGAAGATAAAAAGTTCAGAACCGCGGACTATCCTACACGATATCGGCGGATCAGCATGCAAACAAATTTGCAGGAAATTTCCACCGCCTGACTCCCTGCGCTTTTTTATAAGCAGGCCTCAACGTATCAGCACCACCGTTCCCTTTTTCTCGCGGTATTCATTCTTAAAATAGTACCGGGAATGCCAGGCGAAGCTGCCGGTATTATAAGGCTGGCCCTGGTAGAGCCCATTCCATTTTTTTGCGGGATCGTTGGTGGAGAATACCAGTTTGCCATATCGATCGAATATTTCCAGGGAAAACCTGGTGATGAAGGAATAGTTGCCGATGGCGCCAAACCGGTCGTTGGTACCGTTGCCGTCGGGCGTGAAGGCATTGGCAAAATAAAGATCCTGACAGTTCAGGTCCGCGATGACGTTTACGGTGGCAGTGTTGCTGCAGCCATCGGCATTGGTGACCTTCACGTAATAAGTGCCGGCGCCGCTCACCGTAAAAGTGCTGCCGGTGGAGTTATCCTGCCACAGATAGTGCGCCGCGTTGCCCGCGTTCAAAACAATGCTTGAGTTGGGGCAAAGCGTAAGGTCCTTTTCTGCAAAAGGTTTGGGCGGGATGGCCGCGATGGTGCCGGTAACTTTTACCGCCGGGCTGGTGCAGGCACCGTCGCCGGCGGTAACATAAAAATCCGTTGTGGAAGCCATGTTGAGTGTATACGCATTACCTGTAAAAACAAGATTGGTGAGCGCCGCATCGGTGTACCAGCGGATGGTTCCGGATCCGGTTGCCCGAAGTGTGACCTGCCCGGGTCCACACAGCTTTGCCCCTGTGCCCACCGGCGCTGCCGCGGTACCAGCCCCTGCAACCGTGAGTGAAAATATGGGCGACACACAACCGGATGTATTGTCTTTGGCGGTAACAGGGTATGTAGCAGCCACCAGCCCGGAAAATACCGGGGATGCCTGGTAAGTTCCGCCAACGCTGTAACTGAAGTTACTGCCGGTGGGCGAAGCAACCGTTATTTCACCACCCGAAGCATTGCTGCACGAAGGGCTTTTGGAAACAGTAGCTGCCGGTGCGGTAGTAATGGTAGGCACCACCGGCAACACGGTAAACGTAGCCGCGGCCGATACACAACCGTCGGATCCTTTATACTGTAGCTGATAAGCGGCAGGTGCAAGGTTATTGAATACGGGTGAAGCCTGGAAACCATTGCCGGTCGTATACTGGTAGGCTGTGCCTACCGGGTTGGTAACGGTAATGGAGCCCGTTGGATGCAGGCAATCCGGCTGGGTGACCGTGGCCGAGGGTGCAGGCAGCGGCCCTAGTTTTACTAGCCAGAGATCGGAGTTGCCATGGTTGCCGCTGACATCGCCATCATTCGATTTGGTCATGGAGGCCATCAGGTATCCTCCATCGGCGGTCTGGATGGCACTGGCCGCATAATCGTGCTGGCTCCCGCCGAGCTTTTTTTTCCATTGATCATTTCCGTTCGCATCCAGCTTGTATATCATGTTATCGATGCTTTGACCCATCCAATAGGTGGACAATATATATCCGTTATCGGAGGTCAGTTCGATAACGCCGCCGAGGTTATTGTCAAGATGATCGCCGGGAAATTTATTCCAGACGATGGCGCCGGTATTGCTCAGCTTTACCAACCAGGGGCTGAATACGGTGCCGGGAATATTGGGGTCTCCATAGGGAACAATGCCATAACCGGCGGCGGTATAGGAGCCATCGGGGTTTTGGACTATATCGTACAACTGATCACTGATCTTTCCTCCGAGTAGCCTGAGCCAGGCGATCGTTCCGGAAGGGGTCAGTTTGGCCACTACGCAATTGACAAAATTAGGGGTGGCTGGAATGTCGCCATCATTCGACAGGGAAGTTCCTACGACTATGTACCCGCCATCGGATGTCTGCCGGATAGAAGAGGCACTTTCATTTATGGAGCCGCCAATACATTTTTGCCATTGTATGCTGCCGGTGGCGGACAATTTTACGATCCACATATCATCCGCTTCAAAGGAACTGTTAGCCGGTTGATGGCCCACCACATCCCCATCAAACGAAGCAGTAGCCCCGCATAAGATATAGCCGCCGTCTGCGGTAGCACGTACGTCGTAGGGTATTTCGCTGCCCGTACCGCCGATGGCTTTTTGCCATTGGATATTACCGGAGGCATCTATTTTCACCACCCATATATCCTGCCTGTCGCCGGGGCCGCCGGGGCCATCATATCCCCCGGTAACATCGCCATCGGATGAATTGGTATAAGCCACGAAGATATACCCTCCATCGGGAGCTTTGCTGATGGCATAAGGCCTTTCGGCCAGTGTACCACCATATGTTTTTTGCCATTGAAGGTTGCCGGCCGCATCGGTTTTGATGACCCATACGTCGCCCCCACCATGATTGGCAACCACATCGCCGTCGTGCGATTGCGAATACCCGCAGGCGATGAACCCTCCGTCGTTCGTTTGTTGAACGCCGATGGCATAGTCGTAAATATCCTGGTAATCGCCGGCATCGCCGTCAACATCTGTTCCGCCATAGGTTCTTTGCCATTGGATGCAGGGTGCCTGTGCAATGGAATCGTAACCAACACCCATAAAAATGCAGCAGCACAGTAATGCGGAAATAATAAGGGACCTGGTGGATGAAAGGGCGACAGGCAAACAGGGCATAGCAGTAAGGGTAATTTTGGTAGCATCAAATATAGGGAGAAATTGTTGGGATGTGTGATGACCGCCCGGCTGAACGCCGTTCGGACGGGTGTGATGTATGATGTATGATGTATGATGTATGATCTATGATGTATGATCTATGATCTATGATCTATGATCTATGATGTATGATCTATGATGTATGATCTATGATGTATGATCTATGATGTGCGATGTGTGATGACCGCCCGGCTGAATGCCGTTCGGACAGGTATGATGTGTGATGGCGTTAAGAATTATACCAGGCTATATGTAATAAAAAAGATCATCTCCTAATCACATTGTATGTCCTTACCCGGCATGGTTATCGTAAAAGATCTCCAGGTGCCGATATCGTTTCCTCACCCTTTTATTTTGTCCGGGTTCGTAGGTGGTCACATGCCTGCCGTTTTTTTTGACCGAGACCTTAAAAGGCTGATCCAGTTTTTCGGTGAGATGATAAATGGCCAGCAGCTCGGCAAGGTCTTCAAACCATGCGGCCGTGCTATACAGCGAAACGAAAGGTGTTTTTCCCAATGCCTGGTAAACCTCAGGCGCTTTAGCTATCGCGATAGGTTTTCCGTTTCTGAAGCGGGTACTATCCAATATCGGAGCGACGATATTTGCCATCGGCTTATTCCTCGTCTTCCAGATCTGCTTGGTAAAAGCGGTTGGCACTACCAGCGGATCTGCGTCTTCCGAATGCGGCGTAATGGTTAAAACAGCATCTACCACATGCGTGGCTTCATGCAGCAGTACATAAACGAATGCGTCGAGATTCCCTGCATCGATTGCGACCTCATATTTACCGGAAGTATCCTGGATATAACAGCTATTTTCTTTCCAGGTGGCCCATTGAGAAATGGTTTGATGAAGGATCTCCGCACGAAAAACGATGTTGAACATCTTTACGGAATCATCACTTGCTACAGGCGAAGTAAGCGCTGTATTGGGCATCCTGTCCATGAAGCTGATGCTGTAAAGATGTTGCTGCAGCACCTTTTTAAAAACAGGGGGTAAAATGGAAAACGCGTATTCCACTTTTTTTGTTTCTTCAGCCGTAAGCGGATGATCTGCGGGATCCATGCCCGCTTCGCGGAATTTTACAAAGACCTCTTCCGGCGCCGGCTTTGTTCGTTGTACCAGGTGGATGGATGGAGTAGCGTCTTCGACCTGGGCATGAACATTTGTGGAGACGAAGACAGCTACCAGGATGATGAAGACAATACGTTTGATCGGCATATCGAATAGTTTCAATGGTAAGTTAGTTTTTTTAAAAGAGAGTGACTTATTCAGTCACTCTCTTTTTTTTTTATCCGGTAACTTTTAAATACCGGATTTGTCCATCGTCCATATCAAAATGAAATTTTAAGATCGCCGGGCTTCCCTCAAAGGTACCTGAAACATTTGCAGACAACACACCTGAAGTTTCATTTCCTGTATATTCCAGCGGTTTCATCACCGACTGGTATTTTTTGTTGGCGTGTTCGATACACTGCCGGATCTCCGTTCTTCCTGTATGCGCCTTGCCTTCATCAAACATGGTCCCTGTTTCGGTAAAACAATTCGCGTAGGCAACACTATCAAAATCGTCCTGCGCTTTGATCAGATCGGCTATTACTTTAGGTAAATTCATTTTTTTAAATTTTAAAGATGATTAAATTGTTGGTACGGTGCCGCCATCGATCACAAATTCGGTTCCTGTTAAATACCCCGCTCTTGGTGATACAAGAAAGCCCACCAGCTCAGCTACTTCTTCCGGTTCTGCCGGCCTGCCATAAGGTATCCCGCCAAGGGCATCCATCACACTTTGTGTGGCGGCTTCTATAGTGCTATTTGAGTTTCTCGCGATCTCACCCAAAAAGGCTGTGGATGCAGAAGTATTGATCCATCCCGGCGAAACAGTCAGTATCCGTACACCTTTGGGAGTAACTTCATTGGATAAACTTTTACTGTAATTTCTTAACCCCGCTTTTGCAGCCGCATAGGGTAATGTAGAATCATACAGGGGCAATTTGCCCTGGATAGAAGCGATGTGAATAATGACACCGCTTTTTTGATGGATCATTTGTGGCAGAAATCCCCTGTCGAGCCTGACAGGTGCCAGCATGTTAGCCTGCAGGGTGGCTTCCCAATCTTCATCGGTCAATACCGCGAAGCCGCCAGCGGGTGTTGTTGAAGAACCCAGGTTGTTCACCAGGATATCCAGCCTGCCATAAGTTGACAGGACTTCGCTGACTACTTTTTGGGCTCCTTCCGGTTTACTCAGATCGGCAGGGATGAAATGCACCTGGCCGTTTTCTTTTTCCGGTGCATTTCTCGCGGTGGTCACCACGGTGGCGCCAGCGGATAAAAGCCTATCCACGATTGCTTTTCCGGTACCTTTGGTACCGCCGGTTACCAGGGCGATCTTGCCTGATAACTCGTTGTTGAAATTAAATTGTCCCATGTCTTAAAATTGTTTATAGGGCAAAATTGGTCTATAAAAACAGTTTGGACAAGTACGGAAATACGATTCATATAGGGATAAATTTTTCCCCTACCTTACTGCCGGAACATAGGTTTATATTTGCCATATGTATGAACGAAAAATAATTCCCAACCTGAATTGCGGGCTCGACCTGATCGGCGAAGTGCTGTATGGAAAATGGAAAATACGCATCCTGTGGTTCATCCATCAAGGGCACAAAAGGCCGAGCGAATTGCAACGCAAGATACCGGATGCCTCCCGCCGGGTGTTGAATATCCAGTTGAAAGAACTGGAGAAACATGAGTTGGTAGAAAAGGAAATATTCCCGGTAGTGCCGCCGAAAGTAGAATACAGCCTTACTGAGTTTGGTAAAACGCTGATACCTGTTATTGGTGCGCTAGGCAACTGGGGAGACGATCACCAGGAGAAGTTGAGGAATTTGATACTAAAAGATTTTACGACGGTTGCCGGGCCGGAACTATAGATCTTACAATGTGATACGCGAACACCCTATCACGATATAGTTCAGGTTATTATTTCCGACGTATTTGCATATATCCAACAGTTTATTTATATTTAAATATTATTTAATCAGTACTCTCAGGGTTTTAACTTTTCACACAAGTAAAACGACATTACCTTCATGCAGGTAATTCAAGGAAACTTATATGTCAGCAGCAAAAAAATTCTTTTCCAGGCTTTTACAAGGTAACGCAGGCAATGTTCAGATCAGTGAGCAAGGACGGGCGATACTTAATGACAAATCGCTTGCTTCACAACTGATCGATAAGATCATGGTTGAATCAAAAAAGTTAGAAGAAGGAAAAGATATTACTGTTAATGCAGGTGAAAGTTCATACACTATTAGGAGTATTCCTAAAGAAAGTGCCGAATGAACTTTGCGTTAAGCACAACAATCATCATCCTCATATTACTTCCAGGCGCCATAGCTATCAAAGCTTATTATACATCATTACGCGCCAAGATATCCGACAGACATGTTTCATTCAATGATCTGCTTTTGCAAGGATTGCTTTTCACCATTGCGATTCATTGTTGCGGAATCTGTTGTATCCACATGTTCAGTTCCAAAGAAATCGATTTTACTTTTTTATATGATATTATAGTTTCTGATAACAAGAATAAACTTCAATTCACAAATTCCAATTTTATAGTCTACGTACTTGACTTCTTTTCATATACTGTTATAACTACCGCTCTCTCCTATATTTCGGTCAAATTTTTTAAAGCGGTGGTGCATGCACTTAATTGGGATTTAAAATTTAACGTGTTAAGTAATGCCAATCACTGGTATCTGATCTTCAACAAGCAATATGCTTCGCGAATTTTACACCTGCAGAATACGCGGCAGTTATCGGGTAAATATAAACCCGGGGAACGTAGTGATCAAAGTGACGAGATCGATTTCATTATCATCGACGCATATGTCGCACCTGACCTATTGTATAGTGGGGTATTGACAGACTTCAATTATTCGCCTCAAAAAGATGAATTAGAGGATATACACCTCATCTTTTGCAGGCGGCGTAAATTAAGTAATACTACCAAACCGATGGAACCGCATTGCACAAGTACCATGGATATAATACCAGGCGAATTGTTCGTGTTACCTATGAAAACTATCATTAACTTAAATATACGGTACATAGTCATTGATAAAACAAACGGTATAGGCAACACATCCAGGATGACAGATCAACTGGCAGACCCTGATCCAGTCACTCCGGAAAAGCTACCACTTGACAACAGAAATAAAATTGCAGGATGGTTGGGGATTTTTTTAGCCGGTGCCGGTATTTCATATCTCGTAACAAAGCAAAAGAAAGCCAGGCGAAAAAAATAAGCTGTACATTCCTTCCGGCAACGTTATACGCACCTGTTATCCTGACCTGCATTATTTTTCCCGGGCATATACTTCAACAAAGCATGTAAATTTTCGGGGATGATCCCGACAGGTAGTTTATCTACATCCCTAACGAGATAAAATTACTTGTTAATTGTAATACAAAACATCTGCACATGATCATTCCCTCATTATATTTGAAAAACAATTAACCTAAACCATCTTTATGCAAAAAAAGTTACTCTTTTTCTTTTTTACTTTTCTTATTGTCTTCGGTTGCTTTGCTCAAAAAAAATCCAACATGATCTTTTTTGCCCCGAATGAAGAAAAATTTTTCCTGATCATCAATGGCGTGCAGCAGAATGATCAGCCGATGTCGAATGTGAAGATCACCGAGATGAGTACGCCGATGCAGTACAACGTGAAAGTGAAATTTGAGAACCCAAAGATCAATGTGATCAATGATAAGGTATCGCTGGACCCGGGTACGGAAAAATCGTGGAGCATCACAGCGAAGAAAAAAGGCGGGGCCGACAATACCTACGTGATAAAGACCGCGGGCGAAACCGAACTGGACGAAGAACCGCTATACGGCAACTTTACACCAGAGCAGGTGATCGTATACCATGCCACTCCCCTCACACCGAGAACGCCTGATGGCGTGTCGATCAGCATGAATGTGAATGAGCAGGGCGGCAACGTGAACTTTAATATGAACGGGGGCACTACCACTACCACGAGTACAACCGTTACACAAACTTCCTCTTCTGTAACGGGAATGGGTGGTTATTGCCGCAACCCGATGGATGCGCTCAGCTTCAGGCAGCAGCTGGAAAGGATACGCAGCCAGAACACGGGTGCCGCGAGAAAGATCATCGCGGAAAAAGTTGCGCAGAACAATTGCCTTACTTCCAACCAGGTGTATGAACTGTGTGATGCCTTGTTTTTGAACGCGGATAAACTGGCGCTGGCGAAATATTGTTATACCCGTTCTTTTGACCCGCAGAATTACGAAGATGTTTTTAAAGCGCTTCCCACCAACGCGATGGTTCAGGAACTGAACAGTTATATGGAAAGTGTAAGGGGTAACGTCAACACTCCAATTCCCCCGACACCACCTGTGCCGCCATCCCCATCTGCTCCCGTGATAGTATATGTACCGGGATACAATGGCCCTTATGGTTGCGCCCAGCCGATGAGCCCTGCAAATTTCGCGTCGGTGAAAAGTTCGATCGATGATGCGGATTTTGAGAATACCAAACTGAGCACTGCCAAAACAATCGTAGGATCCAATTGTGTGACCACTGACCAGGTGATGGAGATCTGTAAATTGTTTGGGTTTGAAAACACTAAACTGGAATTCGCGAAGTTCGCCTATTCAAAGACATTTGATAAAGGCAATTATTTCAAGGTAGGAAAAGTGTTTGACTTTGATGCTTCGAAGCAGGAGCTGAATAAATTTCTGCAGGGGAAATAATAACCGCAGATCTTAAAAGGATGATGTGATCACAGAGATCGTTTTGTTTTAGCTACAAAGGCACGAAGATCCGCGAAGAATTTTTGCCGGGAAGACGGGAAGAAAAAATTATATTTTCTTCCTTTCTTTCCGGCTTTTTTTTACCAACTTTTGGCAAAAAAAAGAATGCTTTATATTACTTTGACCCTTCGTGGCTTTGTGGTTGCCCCTCCGGCAGGAAAATACGGGCTTTGTACTTCAGGCATAATTTGTATAATATTGTACTTACTAAACCTGTTTCGCCTCCCGATGCGTTCCCGAAAAAAAACAAACTCACCTGCTTCCAATAAGACTTCGGATACCCGAAAAGATTTTTACAAACGAATTTTGATCATCGCGGGATGCATTATCCCCATTCTTCTTTTCGGTGCTGACGAGGGTTCGATGCGACTGGTACCATTACCATTTTTTTTATTTGGGATGTACCAGTTGATCATGCTGATCCAATTGTCTCCGGATATTGTAGACGATTTCTTTCCGCCACGGAAAACTTTTGAAAGGGCCGTCAACAGGTTTCACAAATTCATGTACCATTTTGCCTCTGTGTTTTTTTTCATTTCGATGATCTGCCTGCTGTTTGAGATAAGACAATTCGACAACACGATCAGGGGACTCCGGCTTTTCTGGACAGGAGGATTGACGGGAATTGGAATTGCCATTCTTCTTACGGTTATTTTGAAGTTGGTATCTCCCGGTATTTATGATGAAAGCAAGCGAAGATTTACCATACATGCCGGGCTTTTCCTGGGATGTTTTTTGATGACGGCCGCAGTCACAGGATTCATCAATCATTTTTTTGCAGACAAGACGGAATTTTGCAGGAATTATATCATTCAAAGTAAAGATACCAGCAGCGGAAGATCGACAGAATATTATTTTTTCCTTGAGGTGGAAGAAGGATATGAAGAAAGATTTTCCGTAGGCAGCAAACGGTATGATAGTTTTGAAGAAGGCGAAGAAATTGAATTGTGTATGGTGAAAGGAAAATTCGGGTGGGATGTTGTCCGTAAATTCAATAAGCCGGCCGAATAATTTGCAGAAATCATGTAGAGGCACGAAGGCACGAAGGTTGGCGACGGATCCTTTGTGAAACTTTGTGGCTTAGAGCCTTGGTGGTTGGCCAAAGGCACGAGGGGCTAGAGGAAAATCACCCTTATATAGCTACGAGGTATTTTAATGTTTTTCAGCTTTATCCGTGGTATCCGAATCACTTCCTTTCACATCATTCAATACAGCAGGATCTACACTTCCCGGTTTGCCTACATCGCCTCCATTGGTGCGTTGTGTTGAGTGCAATGGGTTGCCTACGCCGCCTTCTTTCAGGTCTTGCGTATTATCGGCAGGTTTTTGAGGTACGGCTTTGTCATTATTGTCGGCGGTGGTGTATGGTTGGTGATTGCTCATGGTATTTTTATTGGAAGGAGTGCAAGGGATGTGCCAACATATAGGGAGTAACCACGAAGGCCCGAAAACACGAAGGTTCACGAGGTATACAGAGTTTAGCTTTAGAGTTTAGCTTTTACCATGCCGTTGGTCTGGGGACCAGACGGCGGCGAGGCGTTTGCTGTAGATGCTGCCAAACCCCGACAGCGGTCACAGACCCTGTCGGCGGTTGAAAGAAGGCGGCGGCGACAGAGGTCTGCGTGAAACTGTGAGCCTTTGGGCCTTTGTGGTTACCAAGCCGTTGGTCTGGGGACCAGACGGCGGCGAGGCGTTTTTTTTTGCCGGTAAGGTGGGAATAAATAAATTTTGCCGTAGATGCTGCCAAACCCCGGCAGCGGTCACAGACCCTGTCGGCGGTTGAAAGAAGACGGCGGCAACAAGGTTCACGATAACACTTTAGCCGCGGCTTGGCCTCCCGGCCTGCCGCATCACCCCGTTACACAATTCCAATATAAGACTGAACTGCCTCTTGCAGGCAATTGGAGGTTGCAGTTGCGGCTGGCCGGGAGGCCACGCCGCGGCATTACCGACCAGAAGTTTGTATGATTGACTACTCTGAAATATAATTCTATTCCGCCAGCCCCTTTCTTACCGCCGCTATCACCATCCCTGCCCTGGTTTGCACTTTCAATTTCCGAAAAACATTTTCGCGGAGCGTTTGAACAGAACGCAGGGATATCCTCATTTTATCGGCGATGTAATCGTAGGTATCGTCGCTGCAGGCGAGCCGGATAAACTCTTTTTCCTGGGCGGTAAACATGTCGAGGCTTTTGTCCATTTGCAGCAGCCGTTTGAAGTTGACCGTCTGGTCGGAATTGTAATATCCTTTTTCGGCGATGGAGCGCAGGGCGATCTCAAGTTCATTGGAGTGGGTACTCTTGTGGAGGTAGGCACAGCAACCGGCATGGATCATGTCTACCACATCCTGCTCCGCGGCCTGCATGGTTACGGCCACCACTTTGATAGCTCCATAGTTTTCCTGCAGCCACATGGCGGTATCGGCGCCATTGATGCCGGGCATTTTGATATCGAGCAGGATGATATCTGGCACTCTTTTCATCAGCGGAAGTTTTTCCTGCAAAGCTTCGCCGCTGTTGGCTTCGAGCGTCACTTTAAATCCTCCGAATTGACCGATAAGCAGGCTGAAAGAAGTGGTAAAAAGCAGGTGATCATCTATGATCCCGATCTCATACATCATGGTAAAAGTTGTTTGTTGGGTAAGGAAAGAAATATGTTGGTACCGGTATTGCCGGATTCGATGCGAAAGTTTCCACCCAATGCCTGCAGCCGGTGGCGCATGATGCCCAACCCGAGCCCGTTGGACGGGAGGTTTGTCTGAAATCCTTTGCCATCATCACGAAGCTGCATGCTGATGATGCGGTCGTTGTGCATCACTTTGATGAGCAACTGGCGGGCCGCCGAATGTTTGAGTACATTCTGGATAGCTTCCTGTATGACCCTGTAGAGAATGAATTGCTGCGGGGGCACGATCGGCAACACATCGCTGCTACTGCGGAGAATGATGTGTAATTCTTTGCCGGCATTGATCCTGTCCATTTCCATTTGTAATTCGCGATAGAGATCGAATTGTGAGAGCCAGTCGGGGTCGAGAAATTTGGCGATGTTGCGGATC
>Ga0247813_10000186_pt1 | contig 71943 bp, 63 predicted proteins | sample UWRJL169409C1_FD_180719 | JGI IMG/M metagenome (GOLD analysis project Ga0247813, IMG submission 180719) | Plant litter microbial communities from Arlington Agricultural Research Station in Wisconsin, United States - UWRJ-L169-409C-1 | ecosystem: Environmental > Terrestrial > Plant litter >... | reverse complement strand
GTTCGATTTCCTGAACGATTTGTAATTTGAGTGACATAGTGTAGTCACGCTGGGTTCGCTTTACATAATTATTATCTTCTGACATAATGAAGGTTTTTTTATGTATCGCTATTTCAGGACGGGACAATATAAAAATAAAAAACCGCCCGAATTAATTTTTCAGGCGGTTTTTTATTTTGTACAACACTGGCTGTACCAGTTATTATTTCGTTTTCAAGCTTCGTGAAGCTATAAGGGCAATGATTATAAAAACGGCCATTTGTGCAAGCACCATATTCCACCCGCCATAATTCCATGCCAGCAGGCCTATGTATGCCCCGCTCGCCCCACCTATAAAGTAAGACGTCATGTACACGGTATTTATCCTGCTGTTAGCTTGTGTATCCAGTGTATAGATTAGTGCAATATTTGTAATTTGTACCGCCTGAACACCAATATCTATTAAGAGAACAGCAACCAAAAGGCTTATTAGCGACCCGGGGAAAATGTACAATGCTGCAAGGCTGATGAGTATAAGTACAAGCGATATCATAAGCGATCGTTTATGGCCTCCCCTATCGGCAAGTTTGCCCACAACCGGGGCAAGGAGTGCACCACCTGCAGCCAATAAACCAAAAAGCCCTATGATAGCAGCCGAATAGTTAAACGGGCTTCCGCTTAAGTAAAACGTTAGTGTTACCCAAAAAGAACTTAGGCTACCAAAAGCCAGTGCACCAATTAATGCTGTTACCCGTAAAGTATGAAACCTTTTAAGCTGCAACATAACCGATTGCAATAGCTGTATGTAAGTACCACTAAAACGGTCTTTGTTCGATGGAAAGTCAGTTTGCATTAATAAAGCCGATAGTGCCACCAATACGGCCGATATCCTGTACACGTATTGCCAGCCCAAACTCTCTGTTATAAAACCGCTAAAAACCCTGGCTGTAAGTACCCCTATTAATATTCCTGTAAATATGGTGCCTACTATCTTTCCTTTATTTTCTGTTACGAGGCTTGCCGCCATAGGCAATATTACCTGTGCTGTAACGGCAAACAGACCAATGGCAAGGCTGGCAGCATAAAGCTGGAAAAGGTTTGCCGCAAATGACATCCCTATTAGTGCCAGGATAAGGAAAACCTGCAGCCACAAAATAAGCCGTTTTCTATCCATTTTGTCGCCAAGCGGGGTTATAAGTAACAATCCCAGTCCATAACCGGCCTGTGCCAGTGGCGATATGGTGCCTATGTGCTTGGGGTCTATATGTAACGACAGAGCAATTTCATTTAAAATGGGTTGGTTATAGTATATGTTAGCCACACATATACCGGCAGTTACTGCCATAATAAGTACCTGCGTGAATGATAAACCGTTTGCTTTTTCCATTCTGTTATTTAGTATTAAAATTATTACTAAAATTAAGCATAAAAATTAATGTACCGAAAGTTTCTTGATCATTTGATCTGATACAGGATTGGCATACATACCATAAACGTTAAGCAATATCCCTTTAACGTTTTGAGTGGCAGATGTTATGCCGTAAATAATTTCCTCTTCGCCGGGACCTGTCTCGCCTGCAAAACTAAAAACCCATTCTATATGAAAATCTTGTGGCAACATAGTACCTGTGCCGTTGTTATACTTTACAGCATCGTGATCAAGGTTAAAATTGTGAGTAAAGCCTTCGGTACGCAGCCAGTTTAGTGTGTTTGAAACGGTATCTACACGGGGTTGTAAATTTTCCATAATTTTAGTATTGGTAAAACCCACACGTATTATAGTATGGGGTTTGGTTATAATGTAGCTAAGATTACTCTTTTAAAAATTTTATAAACTCTGTATTAAACTTCTCTTTCTCCTCTATAAATAAGGCATGCCCACTTTTTTCGAAAGGAACCAGCCTCGATCCTGCAATGGCTTTATTCATTTGTTCTGCAAGTGCAAAAGCAACAATCCTGTCCTGTTTTGCATTAAAAATAAGGGTTGGCACTTTTATTTTAGGCAGGTCGCCACGAAGGTCTTCATCACGAAGTGAAATAAGTGCCTGCTCCATAGCATATGCTGACGATTGCATTTCAAGGCCGTACAGCCACCCACCAATACCGGCATTAACAGATGTAGCATTTAATGTAAACTGAGAGCCTACAGCAGCAAGAAGAGCAGGGCGATCGGTATTATTTAAGTCGACCCACTGTGTAATTTGCTCTTTAGTAAATAATGGGTAAGGATAATCAGCCTTTTTAGTATGGCATGGTGCAGCAGCAGCAAACAATGCCAGTTTTTTTATGTGTGCACCATCAAATTTTGCAACATAATGTAAAGCAATAGCCCCGCCCATAGAGTGGCCACCTATGGTTGCATCTTTAACATCAAGCTGGTCTAAAACCGATTTAATATCGGTAGCAAACTGGTCATAATTATAGCTGCCGTAAGGCTTATCCGATTTGCCAAAGCCTCGCATCGTAATGGCTATTACGCGGTAACCTGCTTTAACAAGATCGTGAAACTGGTACTCCCAGCTCTCATCGCTTAAAGGGTAACCCGGAATAAGCACTACCACAGGGCCATCGCCCAGGTCTGTAACGTGTAACCTTACGTTAGGGGCAACTTCATAATATTCTTTGCGTGCGCCGGTAGTACTTGCGGTTTCGGTAGTTGTAGTAGTTGTATCTGTAGATTCCGACTTTGCTTCTTCTTTTTTAGAGCACGACGAGATTGAGATTGCAAGTGCTGCCAATGCCGCCAGATTGATAATTTTGTATTTGAAATTCATGAGTATTGTGTTTTAATGATTTAAATTAATGTGGTAAACAATTACCGGTTTTGTTGTACTGAATTCTGATTTAATTTTAGAAGTTGCATGAGCCCCTGCAATAGTAAATGATAATGTTGTTCATAAGTTACATTTAAGTTGATTATATATTTTGTAAGTGGTAAGCCAAAAAACGAACCTTTAATTTAAATTCCTTATTTTCAACATCTTAAAATATTTCGATACGGAAACGTCTTACGGCATTTCGTAATTTTATGGTTTGGTTTTTTAAGCTTCCTGCGTGCGCAGTAGGTACTGGTGCTCGCCCATTAATACAAGGTCACTGTTCTGGTTATATACTGTAACACTTGCAACCACAGTTCCCGTTTTGCCATTAGGTATAAGCTCCTTAATTTCGAGGGCAGAGTATAGTGTATCGCCAGAATGTACCTCTTTTAAAAACTGGCATGACAAGCCGGTAAATGCAATAAACACTTCGCCAATGTAGTGAGGAAATAGTGTCGCGCCTGGTGCTGTAAAAGCAAGAACCTGCAGGCCGTGTACTACCGGTGCGCTGTGGCCTCGTTTTTGTGCCCATTCTTTATCGTAATGTACCGGGTGGTTGTCGCATGATACGGTTTGAAATGCCGACGCATGTGCATCTGTTAACGTGCGGCTTGGTGCCCTGAAGATATCGCCTATTTTAAGGTCTTCAAATGTTTTAGGTTCTACAATTAAAAATGTGTCGGGATCGAATTTTCCGGCTGCATTAGCGGTGTTTTTTGAGGTAGATTGTTGGTCCATTTTTTTGATTTTTTAATGTTAAATATTTCTTTTTACTACTTTACTTATTACGAAAAGTGTGCCTGTAATATAAAGTGCTGAAAACTATTTACTTATATTTATTTTTTGTTAAATTACTTATGTTATTTCGTAAATTTATGAGCGAATTTTTATGAAACTGGTAATGCAAAAAGTGGTGTTTTACTTTTACTATGTAAGATTTTTGCCCGAAATTGCATAGCCCCTAATACCTCATACTTATGGAAAAAAATAACGCTGCCACCGATGCTTTATTGAAAAACCTGCAGGAACGCGAAAAGGAGCAATCGCTTATATTTTCGGTATGTAACGCCCTTGCACCTGTGACGGATAGTAAGGAGTTTTCGCAGGTTGTAAACCCACGTCTTAAAGAGTTACTTGCATTTGACGACCTTATTATTTGCACTACTAATGCTAAGGAGGAACAGTACTCTGTTTTTTATCAAAGTTCTGATACAGCTTTAGCACAAAAAAATAATACACTATACAGTGTAGCCGATGGTTTTTTTGACTGCTGTACCGCTTCGGCAGATAATGTAGTATTTGAGCTTTCGCAATTAGCAAAAAAACAACTGCCGGATTATATACTTAAAGCACAGGCATTGGGTATACGTTATATTATAGGTGTACCGTTGCCTTACCTAAAAAAGCAGCCTGCAATAGTATTTCTCTTATATAAAAAACCCGACGGACTTAGCAGGCAGGCATCGCGTTTGCTAAAGGGCATTGGCACGCAGCTTTCTATTACCATATTAAATATTACGCTTACCCAAAACTGGGAACGTATGGAGGCGGAATTAATTAAATTGCGGCAAAGGCCGGAAGAACACATAGCATGTAAACCTGAGGAAGAAATCACGGAAGATAATTTTTCGGGGATTATAGGGAACTGCAAAGCCATGCAAAATGTTTTCGAACTCATTACCCAGGTAGCTTATTCTGAAACCAATGTGCTTGTAATGGGGGAGACCGGTACAGGCAAGGAGTTAATTGCCTGCGCCATTCATCAAAACTCTCCTTACAGGGATAAAACCATGATACGCGTTAACTGCGCTGCGATACCTGCTAACCTTTTAGAGAGTGAATTATTTGGACATGAAAAAGGAAGCTTTACCGGCGCTACCGAGAGAAGATTAGGCAAATTTGAACTGGCACATAACAGTACTATTTTCCTTGACGAAATAGGCGAACTGCCCTTAGAGCTTCAGGCTAAAATGCTGCGCGTTTTACAAGAGCGTGAAATAGAACGCATAGGCGCAGGCAGCCCAATTAAAATAAATGTACGGATTATTGCTGCAACCAACCGGGATTTGCTTACCGAAGTTGCCGAAGGCCGTTTTAGGAGCGACCTGTATTACCGTCTTAATGTATTTCCTATTATTATACCGGCTTTGCGCGAACGCATGGAAGACCTGCCCCTTTTAAGCAGTTATTTTTTAAAATACCACGCCGCAAGGACGGGTAAAAATGTAACTAAATTATCGCACAAGGCAATGGAGGGGATGGCGGCTTACCACTGGCCGGGCAATGTGCGCGAGTTGGGCAATATTATAGAGCGAAGTATTTTATATGCTAAAGGTGATGCTATTAAAGAAGTGCATTTTCTCCAGGTTAATTCTATCTCCGGCAGTACTATTGAAGATGAATTTCATATTCAGTCCTTACAGGAAGTAGAGAAAGAACACATTTTAAAAGTAGTAAAAAAATGCAACGGGCGAATATCCGGGCCTTATGGCGCGGCGGTTTTGCTTGATATTCCTGCTACTACGCTAATCTCTAAAATGCAAAAACTGGGCATAAAGAAAGGCCATTTGATTGAGAGCAGGCCATAAAAAAACTGACACAAATTTCACTAATTAACAAAAAAATAAATTTGTGAAAATAAGTGAAATTCGTGTCAGGACTATAAGTCTGTTAATCTATTTTTCTTCGTGATCTAATTTCCCTGACGATAGCGCCCAGAAAATCCATAACACTACGCAAATAATTAATGCTATTGTAGGGTAATTGAATGATAATCCAAAGGCAAGGCAATAGGTAGGAAAGCCGTACAGGTAATTCAGTTTTATCTTTTTAATGTCGGCATCGGTTATATCAGGCCGTAATAATGATTTATCACGACTGGCAATATACCACAACAGGTTATACGATAAATTAATAAGCACAAATAAGCCTGTGTAAATTGCCACAACTAAATTTGCCGAAGGCGTGTCAAAAAAGCGCGCCATTAACCCGGTGGGGTAAGACACAGCCGTAACTAAAAATAGTATTAAACCATTGGCAAAAGTAATACCCGTATTGCGTGTATAAATTTGCTTAAACAGTTTATGGTGGTTTACCCACATGATGTAAATACTGAAAAACGAAATAGAAATTGCTAGGTACGACGGCCATTGCCCCTTTAAATAGCTGATTATTGCGGCGGTGCTTGTAAGCGTTTCTTTATCGGGGATGTGCAGGTCTAAAACCAGCAGCGTAATAGCTATGGCAAAAATAGCATCGCTAAAACCCTCCATTCTTACGGTTTCTTTTTCCATTTCTGTATGCGTTAGAGCGTTATAAATACCGACTTACGTGTTCTATTTTCAATGTTTTTAGTCTTGTGCCCTTTACCGGTTGTGTCTTCTACCAGTAAGATCCCGCCGGTTTTAAAAGTTCTTATATCGCCTAAAGAAGTTTCTATGGTAACACCGCCATCTAATAAAATGATATACTGGCGCTGCGGTGCGTTATGAAAATCAAAATCATAAGAAGCTTCAACCTCCCTGAAAATAATTCCCTTTACCGCTTCTTCATCCGAGAGGAAACCTATGGCGCCATTGCTTTTTAGCGGAATGGTGACATCCTCAAAATGACTTTCGCCATTAGCATCGCTGTAAATACGGGTAACGTTAAACATTGCCTGGGCTAAAAACAAGTTGGTTGGCAAGGTCTATTTCGTCCTGGCTTATGGTATGCCCCATATCGGGGTATACCTTTTCGGTCACGTAAGCCCCCATATATTTTAACCGGGCTGTACTATCATGAACGCGTTGCACCGGCACATGAAAATCTGGGTCGCTTGTGCCAATAAACACAGGTGTACCTTCAAAATTGCCGGAATAGTTTTCAGGGTACACCTTGTCACCTATAAGCCCGCCGGTAAAGGCTACAACACCACCATACTTAGCAGCATTTCGGGTAGTGAACTCTAATGCTAAACACGCTCCCTGAGAGAAACCCATAAAGTAAATATTCTCTTTGGCAATGCCATTCTCTTCAATAAGGGCAACTGTTTTAGACAACAATTCTAATGCCGAAGACAGGTAAGGTTCATTTTGCTGTAACGGAGCTAAAAAAGAATGCGGGTACCAGGTGTGATTCGTAGCCTGTGGTGCTATAAGAGCATAACCCTCTACGTTTAAGTGTCGTGCAAGCGATAGAATGTCGGCAGCAGTAGCGCCGCGACCGTGCAACATTATTAGCGCTTTACCGGCTTCTTGTAAAGAAACACCGGCTGTTTGTATGTTTTCTGTATGCATAATTAATCTTCTTTTTGCCAGATATCGGCATATTCATCAGGATGTTTTTTAAACTGGGCGTGTACATAAGCACAAAGCGGGCGCACCTTAAAAGTGTTTTCGCGGGCATAAGTAGTCATGGCATCCAGCAGCAATTTTGCATACCCCTTTCCTGATTGATCTTCATCGACCTGGGTATGGTAAACAGTAAGAACGTCTTTGCTTATACCTATTACCATTTCGCCGATTTTAGTGCCGCTATCATAAAGGTTAAAGGCACCGTGTTTCTTTTCGTCCAGTTCCAGTTTTATATCTGCCATAACGTTGCTTATTTAATTACAGGTAATATTTTTTCTATATCGGCTCTGCGGGGCTCATATTGTTTGGGTAATTTAAGGCTTGACCCTAAAGAATCGAAAGGCTCATCTACAGCAAAGCCCGGATTATCGGTGGCAATTTCAAAAAGAACGCCACCCGGTTCCCTAAAGTACAAAGAATAGAAGTAATCACGGTCTATTTTAGGCGTAATGTTGAGGTTTTTTTCTAAAATACGCTCCCTGAATTCCATTTGCATAGCCTCATCTTTTACCCTGAAAGCTACGTGGTGGTTAGTACCCCCTGCATTAATGCCGCGTTTACCATTAGCGTCTTCTATAATGTCTATAACAGCAGCTTCGGTTACAGTATCGGTAATAAAACGGTAACGGTTACCCTCCTGAGATTGTAACGTGTAACCAAAAATATCGGTTAATATCTTTGCAGTAGCGTCAATACTTTTCAGGGTAAGAGTTGCACTATGAAAACCTTTTGTAGCGTTCTCTTTTTTTACGGCTTCGGTTTCCCAGGCATTTCTGGTATCGTTATATTTAGGAACAATAAGGCTTATATTTAAACCATCAGGATCTGTAAACGGCAGAAATGTTTCGCCAAAGCGTTCTCCTTTTTCACCTACAGCAATGTTAAATTCCTTAAGGCGGTCTGCCCAAAAATCCAGGCTTCCCTCTGGTACAGAGTATCCTATATCAGTTGCCATTCCGGTGCCGTTCTCGCCCCTGCCAGAATTTTCCCATGGAAAAAAAGTAAGTATGCTGCCCGGCTGTGCATCGGCATTACCATAGTAAAAATGATAAGTTCCGGGATCGTCAAAATTAACTGTTTTTTTTACAAACCTAAGGCCTAATACATTAGTGTAAAAGTCGTGGTTACGCTGGGCATTGCCGGCAATAGCCGTAATATGGTGCAGCCCTAAAATTTTTTGTGACATAGTGTTGTTTTTATATGTTATGAATATTCTTGTTTTATACCTAATTTTTTCATTTTAGAATACAGCGTTTGTGCCGGTACCCTGAGCAATTCGGCGGCGCCGCCTGCGCCAAATACTTTGCCTGCGCAAACTTTAAGGGCGTTTAGTATATGGTCCCTTTCCATCTCTTCCATCGATTTTATTACCCCGCTAACTGTCTCTTCTGCCTTGGCGAAAGTAGCGGTTTCCGGAATTACAACAATGTCAAAAGACTGTATCTCATTTCCTTTAGCTAACAGTACATTACGCTCTATTAAATGTTCCAGTTCCCGAATATTCCCCGGCCAGTTGTATTGTTTAAGCTGGCTTAAAGCAGCCGCAGAAATACCGGTTACATTTTTATGCGATTTGGCTGCATACTTTTTAAGGAAGTAAAGTGCCAGTTCTTCTATATCTTCTTTACGGTCTCTAAGCGGTGGCAACTGTATAGGAAAAACATTTAGCCTGTAATAGAGGTCGAGGCGAAAGCGGCCTTCGGCAACTTCTTTTTCGAGCGAGCGGTTTGTGGCTGCAACAATACGCACATTTACTTTTATGGTTTTATCGCCACCCAGGCGTTCTATTTCGCGTTCCTGCAATACACGCAGTAGTTTTACCTGAGAGTCTAAGGGGAGTTCGCCTATCTCGTCCAGGAATATAGTACCTCCATTAGCCTGCTCAAATTTGCCTACACGTGCGGCATTTGCGCCTGTAAAAGCCCCGCGCTCATGCCCAAAAAGTTCCGACTCGATAAGCGAGTGGGGTAGGGCTGCGCAGTTAACCGTTACAACCGTGTTTGCTTTTCGTGCCGAAAGGTTGTGTATGCTGTGTGCTATTTTTTCTTTACCGGTGCCACTTTCACCCAGTACCAGTACCGATGTTTCTGTAGGGGCAACGAGATGTATTTTTTCTATAACCTCTATGAGTTCCTGGCTATGGCCTACAATACCATCTATACTGTTAGCTTCTGCCTCAAAATTTTGTTGCAATAAGGCATTATGGTTAGCGTGTTCTATGCCATAACGGTACCGGGCAATATCCAGCATTACCAGCAGGTCGCGCTCCCGGAAGGGTTTTACCATAAATCCGTAGGGCTGTGTTGCTTTTACAGCCTCAAGCGTACTCTGGTTTGTATTTGCAGATATGTACAAAAAGGGTATTTGTTGCTCCCTTAATTCCCATGCCAGGTCTATGCCGGTAAGGTCGCCTTTAAGCATAATATCAAGCAGTACCCAGTCAGGTTTTTTTGTTTCGATAAGTTTCCTTGCCTGCACTACAGATGATGCTATGCCTGTAATTTGGTAACCAGCTTTAATGAGCATTATTTTAAGGTCGTTAGCAACAATAAACTCATCTTCTACAATTAATATTTTCTCTTTCATTAGCGTTCTATTTCGCTTACCGGGCTGCTGTCAGATCCCATAAGTTTATTGTTTTTTACAAAAGTTATAATTACATGCAGGCCATTATGGTTCTCTGCCCTAAAAGTGCCGTCAAGCTGATCGCTAAGGCCTATCATAAGGTTCATGCCTAAAGAATCGCGGTTTTCGAGCTCAAAATCGTCCGGCAGTCCTATGCCATCATCGGCTATTATGAGCTGGTAGATACTTTCCCCTGTTTTTTTCAGGGTTATGGTTACCATACCTTTAGTGTCGGCTGGGAACGCATATTTAATAGCATTGCTTATTGCCTCGTTAAGTATTAATCCTAAGGGTACTGCCTGCGATACATCAAGGTCTACTTTCTCTGTATCCAGTATAAAGTTTACCCGGCGGTTGGCATCAAAACATTCTTTTAAATAATTTATCAGCTCATAAATGTACCAGCTCATATCTATACTGGCAACATTGCTGGACTGATACAACTTTTGATGAATGAGCGACATGGCATGCATGCGGTGCTGGCTGTTTTGTATAGCCATGAGCGCATCTTTGTTATCCAGGTAAGCAGATTGCGTATTAAGAAGGCTAATAACAATTTGAAGGTTGTTTTTTACCCTATGGTGAATTTCCTTAAGCAGCCATTCTTTCTCTGTAAGCAGTTTTTTAAGCAGTTCGTTCTGGTCATTAATTTTTTGCTGCTTTAACTGTAATTTTTTATTGGTACGCTGTTTAAGCCTGGAACGGTTATATAGTAAACCAACAAATAATACCAACCCTATAAGGCTACCTATAAATACGTAACGCAAAATGGTATCGTTGTGTATCCTTTCTTTCTGTAATTTGCCCTGTTGCGTAAGTACCTTTATGTTTTTATCTTTTTTCTCTGTTTCATATTTAAGCTGCATATCTGCAAATTGCTGTCTGCTGTTTATATTATAAAGAGAATCGTGAAATATTGCATGATCTTCTAAGTGTTTTATTGCTGACAAATAATTGCCCATAGCAGAATCTGACTGAAAGTGGGCTTTTTCCAATTGAGAGAGATTTAAAAGATCATTATTTTTCTTAGCCAGTATCTTTAATTCGTTAATATACACAAACGTTTTTTCTGCCTGCCCTGTATCTAACAGATACTCTATCATGGCATAATACATTTTTTCCTGACCTATATGATCTTTAAAGACACCACGATTTTCAATATTACATTTTACCAATTGCTCATAATAAGGTTTTGCCTTATCAAATCTTTTCAGGTCGCAATAAATTAATATATACATTGCAGGATATTCTGTGTCACATTGTTTTCCGGGATAATAGGCATACCCATTGTTTAATACATCCAGCGCTTCGGTAATCTTATCCCTGTTATACAGCGCACGGGCTGTATTAAGTGTAATTGCATAAACACCTGTTTTATCATTAATTTTTTTTGATATCTCAATGGCTTTTTTATAATATTCTATCGATTTATCATAGAATTTTAATTCAGAATATATGGTTCCTGTAAGGTCATAAATAATGCTAAGCCAATCTTCTTTTACTTTAATATTTTCGGAAACTTTTTCTGCGGCAAGTGCATATGCCAGTGCATCTTTATAGTTGCCTTGTATCCTTAAGTTTAAACCAAGCATTGTATATTCTTTATACAAGTCATACTTTTTTAGCCTCTTTTTAATTGCTATTGACTGTAGTGCATATTTATTAGATAATGTGGGTTCGTCAATGCCGTTGTAAAGTACAGACAGTTCATTATATGTTAGTGCCTCGTCATAAAATGCACCTGCCTGTTTATATAAGGCAGCAGCTTTTAAAAAATAGCCTGCTTTTATACTAATATCATTATCAGCAATATCATAAGCTATTGAACCGGAAATTTCTGCTGCATCTTTTTTAAGGTCATTTTTAATGGCGTAATCCAGTGCTTTTTTCTTTAGCTGCATAGCCAGTTCAGGGTTACCTCTTTCTACTGCAATTTTACCACTTAGTAACATGCTTTGTGCTACGCTGCTTTTTAAATCAAGCTCCCTGCTAAGCTGTACAGACTGCCTGTTAAGCAATGCAGCACTATCGAGGTCTTTTTTAAATGCGCCTTCGTTATCTAAATAGAAACCTGCGGCTTTAAACAGTAAACCAGCCTTTTTTGCTTTGTCTTTTTCCCATGTTATTTTTGCCAGAGTTTTGTCCAGCTCTTCATTGGGAACAGATTGTGAATAGCTTTTGCTTGCGCAAAAAACTAAGGCAAAAGCCGCTATAGCGTGTTTAAAGATCATTTGGTAACTGTAAAGTTTGGTATTAATTATTAGGCAGCAATCTGCGGCTTATCGGTTAAAAAATAACAGGCCACCATGCTTACGCCCGGCAAAAGTATGGAGGCAAGGCCATATTCGCGCGCTATCAATGCACCCAAAACACAGCCTATTAAAAACCCCATAATGGTTATCATTTGCTTTTTAAAACTGGTCAGCGCATCGGCTGCGTTAAATTTTCCTGCCAGTAAGGCACCAAAATCAAGTGATGCCTGGGTTACATTTCCCGTCATCATGGTAGTGGGGCCATGAACCTCTTTGCTAAAAAGCTTGCCATAAGCATTTTGAAGCCCTAAGGCAAAAACCACCAGCATTACTGTAATATACATGGTAACCTTGTCTTTCTCGAGATGCCAGGCTAATGATAATGCTCCCGCAATAATAAGGATAAGTGCCTCGATAAGCAATATTTTATTTTTGTTTACTGCTTTTGCAGATAACCTGCCGCCTGCCATTACTGCTATGATAAATACAGGAAAGGTAAGTAATTTTATCCATGCATTTATAGGGGCGCCGGTAACCATTTGGTAGGCAAACGTAATAAAGTTGCCCGTAACGTGCGCCGAAAATATGTTATCACCTGCTACAAATGTTGCTGTGTCGCAATAGCCCGCAACCGCTGCAAGCATAAATGTAACCTTACCTATGTGATTAGATTGTATCATAATTTTTTTGTTAGATAAGATTAAAAAGGTAATGATCTATAGAGTACGTACCGGCGCCAAGCGCCAGCACAAACAGAAGCGACAATGTATACATATACGGCACGTCCCTAACTTCGAGCGAATCTTTGCGATGTACCACAAAGTAACCCACGGCAGTTACGCCAATGGCAGGCAGTATAACCAGCCTGGTACCTACGCCCAGCATAATAAGGAACGGCACTACAGTATCTGAAAAGGTAGCTACCAACCCGTTAAGTTTATCCGGCAGCCCAAGCGGGTTAGGCACATGCTCGCGCTGGCCGTTCTCTACCCTGAATTTTTTCATACCATGTACCCTAAAAAGTTCTAAGGCTAAGAGTATCCTGAAGACGAGCAGTGCGCTGTTGTTAAACGCACTGCCAACATCTGAATACAACAATTGTTTTATAAATTCTGTCATGATAATTTGTGTTAAAAGGCAAAGCAGGAACAGCCCAGTGCTCCCCAAAATGCCGTATAGTTATTAACGGGAACATTGCTTAAACGTGCCTGGTCATGGCTGTGTGCATGCACATCGCAACTGCCGCTGCAACTGTGAATTTGAGATGTTAGCCCTTTAGTGTTTGACTGGCCAATATGCGAATGTGGCTGTGCTGTATGCCCACCTGCCGGATAGTAGCCGTTGTAAATATTGGTAGGCGACCAGTCCGGTAATATTGGGATAGTGGGAGGGGAATAAGATGAGAAATCGCCTTTAGCATATACAATTTTACCATCTACCACAGTCATTTCGGCTTCTATGTTTTTTACATCTTCGTCATCTACATTAAAGTAATCCCTGTTAAGCACGGCAAGATCGGCAAACATGCCTACCTGTATATCACCTTTTTTTTGCTGCTCCTGAGAGAACCACGCACTACCTTTTGTATACAGCTCTAAAGCTACCTCGCGCGTTAGCCTGCTTTTGTTATACAATTGCAGCCCGCCTACGGTTTTACCCACAGTAAGCCAGTACATAGATACCCATGGGTTGTAGCTGCTTACCCGTGTGGCATCACTACCACCGCCTACGGGTACTTCCATTTCCAGCATGGTTTTAATTGGGGGTGTGTTTTCGGCAGCTTTAGTTCCGTAACGGTCTGTAAAATATTCGCCCTGATACGCCATGCGGCTTTGTATGGCAATACCGCCGCCCAGGTTTTTAGTACGCTCTATATTGCGTTCATCAATGGTTTCGGCGTGGTCAAAAATCCACGGCAGGCCATCAAAAGGGATATCGCGGTTTACTTTTTCGAATACGTTTAAAAAACGGGTAATACTTTCGTTATAAGTGGCGTGCAGCCTGAAAGGCCAGCGGTTAGCCACTAATAATCGCACCACTTTTTCAAGTTCGGCTTCCATGTTTTCAGGAAGGTCCGGGCGCGGCTGCAGGAAATCCTCAAAATCAGCGGCAGAAAATACCAGCATTTCACCAGCGCCATTATGGCGGTACATGTCGTCGCCCTGATGCAGTTTAACAGAGTCTATCCAGTCGCTAAAATCTTCAAACTCATGTTTGGGCTTTTGGGTAAACAGGTTATAGGCTATGCGTACGGTGAGCTGCTTTTTCTCGTTAAGTTCATTAACCACTTTATAATCGTCCGGGAAATTCTGGAAACCACCACCGGCATCTATAACGCTGGTAATGCCAAAGCGGTTAAGTTCTTTCATAAAATGCCTGGTAGAGTTTACCTGCTGCTCGTAAGGCAGCGTAGGCCCTTTTGCAAGCGTGCTGTACAATATCATGGCGTTAGGCGTAGCAATTATAAGCCCTGTAGGTTCGCCATTGCTGTCTTTTTGTATGTGGCCACCGGCGGGTGCAGGGGTATCTTTAGTAAAACCCACAGCTTTAAGTGCTGCCCTGTTCATAATAGCCCTGTCATACAGGTGCAGTATAAATACCGGGGTCTCGGGTGCTATGGCGTTTATTTCTTCAAGAGTTGGCATACGGCGTTCGGCAAACTGAAACTCGCTCCAGCCGCCTACCACGCGTACCCATTGAGGCGATGGGGTACGGTCTACCTGTTCTTTTAGCATACGCAAGGCATCTGAAAGTGATGGTACACCGTCCCAACGAAGCTCTAAATTATAGTTTAACCCACCGCGTATAAGGTGAATGTGCGAATCGTTAATGCCCGGCACCACACGCTTTTTTTCAAGGTTAATAATCTTAGTCCCTTCCGATGCAAACTCCATAACCACAGCATCATTGCCTACAGCTATAAACTTGCCTTCTTTAATGGCAACTGCTGTGGCATTAGCATTTTGCTTACTAAAGCTGTGTACCTTGCCATTGTATAAAATTATATCTGCTTTCATAGTGTGGCTTATTTATTTAGTTTGGCAATCGCTTCTTTAATTCCTTCTCCTGCAACGGTATAAAATGCAGGGCCTGCCAGTAATGTTACTTTTGTAAGTGGTTTATAAGTCGCCATTTTTTTATCTTTTAACCATGCCTGTGTCCTATAGGCTTCAAATATTCCCGCAACAACATAGCCTGCAACAAGTGCTGTGGGCGAGTCTATACCGGCATCTTTAAGGTCGCTTGCAAAAGCATAGTGGCTTACACCCAGGCGCAGTGCTTCGTTCATGGCTACACTGCCTATGCTTTTCATCATTTCCGGGCTAAATTTATTTCGGTCACCCAGGCCTATAAGCAATAATTTTTTAGAACCAATGCTTCCTGCAGGCGGGGTTAGCAATAAAGTTTCGAAAGCATGCCCTGCAAATTTTCCGCTTTTGCGAATTTCTGTAATAATACCCTTAAGGTCGTGGTCTAAGTGTACCATACCATTTACGGCAGCAGGCAGGGCAGGAGGAGCGTTAAAAATATCGCCTTCGGTATACTCAAAAACACAGGCTACCTGCAGGTCTGCTATCTCTGTAGATGGTCCCTGTACAATGCCCTCTACCGCTACACCGTCTACCTTGCCCCAAATTACAGATGTACCCTGGGGAGTAGTTTTTACATCGGCAGTGGTTTGTGCCGTGATTGTTAATGTTGCTGTGCTTAAAAAAACGGCAAGCAATAGGTTTTTAAACAAAGTTTTTATGTTTTTCATGATTTGTGAATTTAGTAGTTATTAAAATTTAAAGCCCAGCCTTATATTAAAGAAGAGGCCGTTTTTAGAATTAGAAATTATGTCATTTATAAATTCGCCGGTTTTAAAGTACTGTATACCTGTAACCAGAGCCGTATATTTGTTTATGCCATAAGCAAAATTTGCCAGGTAGGCCGTGCCTATGTACCGCTTTGATGATGATGATCCCGGCAGGTTAAAACCTCCGCTGGGCCTGTATACACCATCGTTAAGGGAGTAGCGCCAGTTAAAGACCACATCGGCCTGAAATTTAAGGCTGGGTAAGAGATCGAGCGTGCCATACGGGTGAATGTCTATTAGGTTGACGGGGCCTATTTGCGGACTAAACCCAAAGTAACCACCTTTAGGATAAAGGGGATTAAAAGTTTGCAGGTTACCGTCGCCGGCTTTTTTGTCGCCCGATATATAATCGTTACGCAGGTTAATGGTGGGCTTAAATTTAGTATCCTCAAAAGAATACCCAAGATCTAAAGATCCTGTCCAGGCACTAATGTTACCATTGCCAAAAGACCCGAACTGATAAGCACCCTCAAGGTTATAAATAAAACCGCCACCGTATTTCCAGAGGCGTGCGCCTACGGTATGCCGAACTTCTTTAGCAACGCCTTCCTCAAAAGCAGAATTATCCCTGCGTATGCCTAAATAATACATGTCGAGGTTACCGGCATGCGGAAAAATAAGCTTAGAGTAAGCGCCCCAAAGGTTTATTTGTTTAGAGCTGCGGTTATCAAAAATACCTGTATGTGTAGTATCTGCCATCATGGCAAAGGCATCTATAGAAAGATTAGAGGAGTTATACATTACTTTTCCGCCTGTAAAATATAGCCTTGCGTTAGGGCCTTCGCGAACCGATATTAATCTTCCTGAGCCATAATCAATTTCCTGCCGGCCACCACGCAGGGTTATTGCTTTATCTTCTTTTTGGTAAATTATGGCATCTACAAACAGGTTTTGCATATTCAGGTGGTCTTCGTCTATAGGTCGGGGGCCATTTTTTCGCCCGTCCTGCAGGGCACTGCGCAACTGGCCAAATATCCTGAAACGTTTGCCAAGATGAACATCTGCATGCAGGTCGTAGCGTTGCAGCAGGAAGTTGTTGTGGCCTATGTTGAGGCGGCCCCAGTCTTCGTTATGAAAATCAACATACTCGTAGCGTGCCTCGCCACCCAAGGACATGTAAATAGTACCTGATTTGTTAAGCGGCGTATACTTAACTTTCTCGTAAACATTGCGGGCAGAGTCTTTAAGGTATTTGTAATCTTCATCATAACGCATTAGTTTAAAAGATTGTGCGTAACATGAAAACCCGTGCATGCATACTATGACAAGTAAGATGAAATATTTTTTGGCAAATATGTATTTAAATCTATGCACGGGGAATGGTTTTACTTTGTTGTTATTGATAATGTTATTAGTGCTTAATCATGTGGCGAGAGTATTGTATACCTAAACCATAACCTGCGCCATGTTTTTTCATAAGGTCTGTTACAGCGGTATAAGTTTCCTCACGGGCCCAGTCTCTTTGCAGTTCTAATAAATATTGTACAGATGTTACAGGTTTTACGCCTGCGTGTACCATGCGTTGTACAGCACGTTCGTGAGCCTCTGCAGAAACATCGCCGCATGCATCAGTAATTACAAAAACATCATACCCTTCTGCGATTGCAGATAGTGCCGGGCCTACAATGCATACACCTGTCCATAATCCGGCAAGTACAAGCTTTTTCTTGTTAAGCGCAGTAATGGCTTTATAGGCAGCTTCGTCTTCCCAGGTGTTCATGCTGGTACGGTCTATATATCCGGATGTGGCCTGCGGATAAAATTCTTCAACTTCAGGAAATACGGGACCGGAGAAACTTTCTTCGGCAACGGTAGTTACAATTGTAGGAACATTAAATATCTTTGATGCTCCGCTAATGATCGCAACATTAGTGCGTAGTTCGTTAATTGCAATGCTGGTTGTAGCAAAGGCCATTTGCCCTTCAAAATCAATTAATACTAAAGCGTGATTTCCGGGTGACAATAAATCTGGCGATGGTTTCATAAAATAATAATTTAAGATTATATTATTATTTATGCTAACCTTGTGCCTTATATTTAAGGTGCTTAATTACTGCGGTTTACAATTTTAGGCGCAATTTTAAAATTACGATATATCGTGATTTTATGTATATGGATTATGAATTATCATTATTTAACTGGCTAATCCAGATGCAGATATTTACAACAACTTATACAAGATTATTAAAAGGCTTATAATATGTATAAGTATGGAAGATATATTACTACTTTATCTTTTCGATTCGAATTAATAATCATAATATGGAGACTTAAAATTTAATGGCTTTAATCTTCAGCCACTTTTAGATGAAAAGTTATTAATATTCTCTTTCCAGTAATCAATAAGGCTGCGTATTTTTTCTTTATATTTATTGTAATCTGTTCCTTTGTGTATGTAGCCCTGTATAGAAAGTTTATTGGCTTGTTTAATAGAATAGTCATCCTGGGCATTACTTATAAAAATGTACGGAATATCTTTATCAATTAGTAGTTCTTCTTCAAGAATGATATTACGCAATTCAAACCCACCTAACTTAGGCATGTTAATATCAGATATTATTATAAAGGGCTCAATTTCCGGTTTTCTTATATAGGCAAGCGCCGCAGTACTATCAATAAAAAATACAAGTTTATTCTTATATCCCAGATCTTTAAATATTTCCTGCAAAATGTCTCTATCATCTTCATCATCCTCAATTACAAGTATATCCCTGTGCATTTTCATATAGGCAATCGGTTTTTTGTTGGTCATATAAAAGTATCGCAAATTTATTTTTTTTCCAAAATCTTATGTTATTAAATATGGCGAAAAGTTTATGTTTTTAGTAAAATTTTTCTTATTTTAAATGCATCAAATTTTGTCTGCCTTACAATAAGCATTTTTACTAACTTCGTATCATCATCATAAACTAAAAACTGCCTGTCATGAAATTAAAATTACTATTGTTATCCCTTCTTTTTTTACTGCCTCTTGCAACTATGACTGCTCAGGAAACTGCTACTGCCGTACTGCAAAAAGCACATGCACAGGCTAAAAAAGAGCATAAAAATGTATTTGTTATGTTTCATGCCTCATGGTGTGGCTGGTGCAAAAAGATGGAAAAAAATATGGAGAGCGATGCGTGCAAAAAAATGTTTGACGATAATTTTGTAACCGCTGAGTTAACCGTACAGGAATCGCCTAAAAATAAAAGCCTCGAAAATCCGGGTGCCGATACACTTTTAGAAACGTATAAAGGCACCAAAGCCGGGTTACCTTTTTGGGTTATAATAGATACTAATGGTAAAGTACTGGCCGACTCATTTAATGCTAAAGGAGAAAACCTGGGCTGCCCATCATCTGCAGATGAAGTTGCCGAGTTTAAAACCAAACTTAAAAAAACAACAAAACTTAATGATAGCCAGCTTGCCGTGATAGCAGATACCTTCATTATAAAAAAATAAATCGTTTGTGGCAAAAATACTTCAGGTAATAGCATCTCACAAAGGGTTGGAAATTGGGCGATGCAATTATACATGGCTAAACCCGCTGGCTTATAATTCTTCCAGAAATTTTACTTTTAAAGATTTTGTAATTACAAACCCGATTGCGGTAGATAATAGCGGCCATTCTTTCATTAATGTATCCGTCTGTATCACAAATACCTATGGTGCTGTTATAGAATTAAATAAATTCAAAATTGTGCCAATTGAACATGTGGATTTTATTGAAAATGGCGACATTAAAGTATATGGTAACTTAGTGCCTGATTGGTATACAGATGTTTATGAACAACCGCTTATAGACGTTTTTTATTTATGGGATAATGAAAATAGCTTTGTTGATATTGAAAAGGTGCCCGAAACTATTCATAAGTTCTCTTATTTTCAGGCACGCGGTATATTTAGCGGATTACCCAAGCAGCTTATACAAGGTACTGTTATAATAGATGCTGAGTTGATTGAAGATACATATGATTTTTATGATGCACTTGCCATCAATCTTGTGGGTAAGAAAGGTTTTATGGGGAGCAGTTACGATTCATTAGTTGATTGCTTAATAGAATCGCACAATGGTAATTCATCAATTCATCTTATTTTTACTAATACTGCGCATCTTAAAGTTATTTTGGGCAATGAATATCTAAATGATATAGTTTGTTTATTTGAGCAATATAATATTAATATACAGTTACTGTAGTGTATTTGTTGCCTGCTAATTCTTAACTTTACTAAATTATTTATCATGAAAAAATCAATTTTTTTAGTAACTATAGCTTTTGCCCTTATGTCCTGTTACGCCCAGGAGAAAAAAGTTGAGCTTGCTGCACCTGCGGCTTTCGCCCAAAAAATGGAAGAGGATAATGGGCCGATTGTAGATGTGCGCACGCCAAAAGAATATAAATCGGGACATATAGATGGTGCTGTAAACCTGCATGTTTATGACAAAGATTTTGCAACGCGCCTGGACAGCCTTGACGTAAACAAGACAGTATATGTATATTGTAAAGCAGGTGGGCGAAGTGCAGAGGCTGTTGAAAGCATGAAAACTAAAGGCTTTACTCATATTGTAGAGCTTGATGGCGGCATGGATGCCTGGAATGAAGCCGGTAAACCTGTAAAGCAATAAACTGTGGATGTACCGTTAAATATTAAATTACTTATTTGTATTATAATGCTTTTAATACTGGTGTTAGCATGGCTAATATTCAGGACATTTAAGGCAGAAAAAGTGAAGCAGGAGTTACAGAGCCGTTTTATAGAACTGGAGAGTAAAGCTAATAACCTGCAATTGCAAACGCTGGAGTCGAGACTTAACCCGCATTTGTTTAAAAATATACTTAACTCCATACAATCGCATGCGTACCAAACGTATTTTGCTATGGATAAGCTCTCTAATGTTTTAGATTATATTCTTTACGAAAGCCAAAACCGTTTTGTGAGTCCTAAGGAAGAAATTGAGTTTGCCCTTAATCTTATAGAAATAAATAAGATAAAGATAAGTCCGTTATTTTCTATAAGCATAAAAAAGAAACTTGATGAGATGGACCCCATGTATGAACAAAAAATACTGGCTCCGCTTATTTCTATAGACCTTATTGAAAATGCCTTTAAGCATGCCGACCTGCAAAGCCCAGACGCTTTTATAACGATTGTTATAGAGTTTAAGGATAATAATTTTTCGCTTACCGTTTCTAATAAAATATCGCCTAAATCGGCTTTTGCAAAAGAGCACAGCGGTATTGGGGCAGCCACATTAGAGCAGCGCCTGCGTATTATTTATAAGTCCTGCTTTAAGCTGGAACGCTATGTTGAAGAAGATATTTATGTTGCACACCTAAAAATAAACCTGCTTGAACACAAAAATCAGATGTTTACTTCTTGATGACGAATTGCCGGGATTAACGCTGCTAAAAATGCTTTGCGAACAAATGCCGGAGTTAGAAGTTGTAAAAGCCTTTAACAGTCCGCAAATACTTTTGCAGGAACAAGCTACAATAGACTACGATTTACTTATTACCGATATTGAAATGCCCGGGATGAACGGCCTGCAGGTTGCCGATGCCGTTAAAGGTAAGGCTGTAATATTTACTACTGCCTATAAAAATTTTGCTGTTGATGCTTTTGACAGGGATGCGGTAGATTATGTTGTAAAACCTGTAAAGGCAGAAAGGCTGCACCAGGCTGTGCTTAAAGTAGCAGGCAGGATTAATAAGCCCGTTGCAGAGACTCCCAAACAAATTCAGCTTAATACAGATAAAGGTAAAGCAATTATTACTACAGATAAAATATTTTGCATTGTAACATCTAAAATTGACAGCCGTGATAAAATAATTATCTTAAACGATACTGCTAAGATTACGGCTAAAAATGCCTCTTTTGAAAAGTTGCTCGAAATGCTGCCCGCTAAAGATTTTTGCCGTATAAACAAGACTACCATTATTGCCTTAAAACACGTTCAGTTTTATGCCCACGACATAATTACTGCAGATGTGTTTCAGGATGGGCATCACTACACATTTGCGCTTAGTGAAATTTACCGAAATGACTTTATAAAGAAGGTTAAAATATAATTACAGTATTAAGAGATATCTGCCGCTAACTGAGTAACCAAATAATCCTGTATAAGCGTTACAGTTTCTTTAGGATGGCTCATGTGGGGGCAGTGCCCTATTGCCTGCATTTTAATGTAGCAACTGCCTGTTATATTCTCGTAAATATAAACGCCTGCACTCTCCGGGGCAACAGCATCATCACTGCACTGTAATATCAAGGTAGGTACGGTTACTTTCATAAGCTCGTGCCTGCTGTCAGAATAAAATGTTAAGCGTGCAAAACGTTTGTTTATCTCATGGTCGTTATCACAAAATCGTTCTTCCAGTTCGCTGGCTAACTCTGGCCTTCGTTCAGCATTTTTCATAATTACAGGTGCTATAAAATTTGCCCAGCCTGCATAATTGCTCTCCATAGTCTCAATAATATCATTCATATCTTTTAGCTCAAATCCACCTGTATAACCAGTGTCATTTATATAACGTGCAGATGGAGCTATAAGAACCATGCTATTAAAAATTCCCGGATGGTTTAAAGACGTCATTACACCAATCATGCAGCTAACAGAGTGCGCTATGAGTACAACATTGTTAAGTGATAATGCGTTGCAAACATCTATAATGTCCTGTGCATAGCCATTAAAACTACTGTAGCGTTCTATATTATAAAAAGTAAGGTCAGATTTTCCTGAGCCTACATAATCAAACAATACGATTTTATAATTCTCCTGAAATTCCGGGGTAATATAACGCCACATTGTCTGGTCGCAGCCAAAGCCATGTGCAAAAAGCAAAGTAATTTTCCCGTTACCAAAAACCTTAACATTATTTCGTTCTAAAATAGCATTGTTCATACAGGACTATTGTTTAGGGTTATATAATGATACCTAAACAAAAATAGTAAATTATATATGCCTTATAACAAAGTACGTAAAATGTTGTAATAATTTAATTTGATTAAGTGCTTATGACTTTCTACAAAACAACTTTATAAAGTGAATAGCCAGAAGTAAGTATTATAAGAGTGCCAACCATAAAAAACAGTGCCCTTTTATTAATTTTAGAGGCTAAATATGCACCAAAGGGTGCAGCTAATGCGCCACCTGCAATTAACCCAAGTATTATTTGCCAGTGTTTAACCCCTAAAAAGAAAACAAAAACAGCAGTAGCAAAATAGGTAACAAAAAATTCGGCAGTATTTACAGTACCTATAGCTTCGCGCGGGTCTTTGCCCTGGCTAAGCAGGTTAGAAGTAACAATAGGTCCCCAGCCACCCCCACCTATAGTATCTAAAAATCCACCAAACAAAGCTAATAAAGGCGCACCCTTAATGTTTTTATTAGTAGTTACTTTATTTATAAACCCCTTATATATAATGTAACTGCCTAACAGGATAAGATAACCTGCAATGTATGGTTTAATAATATTACCGTCAAAGTAGTCGGCAATAAGATAAGCACCTATAACGGCACCAAGTGTACCTGTAATAACAATTTTAAAAAATAAAGGTTTGTCTATATTTTTAAACTTTATATGCGATAAGCCCGAAATTCCTGTAGTAAAAATTTCTGATGTATGCACACTTGCAGATGCCAGCCCCGGTGGGATACCAAAATTAATAAGCAAGGTAGTGCAGCTTACACCGTAAGCCATGCCTAATGCCCCATCTACAACCTGGGCGAAAAAGCCCACTCCCATAAAAATAAAAAAAGTACGGTCAAAAAGTAAGGTACCATCATAAAGTTCACCTATAAGTAAGTAGCCAAAATAGCTCAATATAATTAGCTTTAGCAAAAGCATAGTAATGGCTATTTGCCTAAAGGTTACCGTATCTGTAGCTTTTTCCAGTTGTAATAATATCCTGGTCATTCGTTTTTTTTTAATTAGTATACTATTTCTATAGAGTAATAGATATTGCAAATATAGTAAACCATTTTAATTTTAAGCTGCCTGCAACCATATAAACATTTTTAAGTAAAAAATAACCTGTTGTAAGTAGCAGATTACATTTACTTGTATAACTTTATAGTTACAAATAAACACAATTTACAATATGGAAAATAGCAATGAATCGAATACTGGTTTCGGAAACATTTTTGTTGACGAAGCTCAAATACCCGAAAAATTTAAAGTGCCAGTAATCCATCAGCGGGAATACCTGCTTAATGGAGAACTTGTACCGTGGAATGGCGATACTACCGATATATTATCGCCTGTTTTTGTTCCTGCCCAGGGGGGAGGATATGAGCGTAAAGTAGTAGGCTCTGTACCTCACACCTCTCCTAAAGAAGCAATGGAATCATTAGATGCTGCAGTTGCTGCCTATAATAATGGTCAGGGAGAATGGCCTACCATGAGTGTAGAAGGCCGTATTAAATGTATGCAAAAGTTTGTGTACCTAATGATACAGGAGCGCGACCAGGTTATTAATTTACTTATGTGGGAGATAGGCAAAACCCTTGCAGATTCTACAAAAGAGTTTGACCGTACTGTAGAGTATATAAACGCTACCATAGATGCACTTAAAGATATAGACCGCGAATCGTCCCGCTTTCAGCAGGCCGAGGGCACACTGGCACAAATACGCCGTTCGCCATTAGGGGTAGTATTAAGCATGGGGCCGTTTAACTATCCTCTAAACGAAATATTTACAACACTTATCCCGGCACTAATAATGGGTAATACTATTTTATTTAAGCTGCCTAAGCACGGTGTACTGGCACACTATCCGTTACTTAAAGCATTTAAAGAGGCATTCCCTCCGGGAACTGTAAATACGCTTTATGGTAAAGGATCTGAGATTATAACTCCTATAATGGAAAGCGGTAAGGTAAATGTACTTGCCTTTATAGGATCGAGTAAAGTAGCAAACGGACTTAAAAAACAGCATCCAAAGGTTAATCGCTTAAGGGCTATTTTAAGCCTTGATGCAAAAAATGCTGCCATTGTTACGAAAAATGCCGACCTTGATGTTGCTGTAAGCGAATGTTTATTAGGTTCTCTTTCGTTTAACGGACAACGTTGTACTGCCTTAAAACTAATTTTTGTGCAAAAAGATGTTGCCGAAGAATTTGTACAAAAACTAAGTGCGGCAGTATCTGCAATGAAACCCGGATTACCTTGGGATAAAGATGTAAAAATTACACCGTTGCCAGAAGCTGATAAACCCGGCTACCTTAAGGAGTGTATTGATGATGCCATTGCAAATGGAGGTAAAGTGGTTAACGAGCATGGTGGCTTTACTAATGAGTCGTTAGTTTTTCCTGCTGTTGTGTACCCGGTAAACGACAAAATGAAATTATACCACGAAGAGCAGTTTGGCCCGGTTATTCCTGTAGTGCCTTTTGATACTATAGATGAGCCAATACAGTACCAGATAGAAGCGTCGCACGGTATGCAGGTAAGTATTTTTAGTAATAATGCCGAAGAGGTTGCCAGCCTTATAGACCCGTTTGTAAATCTTGTAGCCCGTGTAAACATAAACTGCCAGGCACAACGTGGCCCGGATGTTTTCCCTTTTACAGGCCGTAAAGACAGCGCAGAGGGCACATTATCTGTATTTGACGCATTGCGCTCGTTCTCTATACGCACAATGGTAGCTGCAAAAGTAACAGATGCTAACAAAGAGTTGTTTAATACTATTGTTCGCGATCATGACTCAAACTTTTTGAGCACCGATTATATTTTTTAAGTACGTTAATTCTTTTATACAGAAACAGGGGCTTTACGGCCCCTGTTTTATTTACAATTAAAAACGGTTATACTGCTGCTCTATATTTTTGATAGAAATAAGCGGGCAGAAAACCAAAGTTAAGAAGCAAAAAGCCTGCAAGCATAAAAATACTTGCCATTGGCCAATGCATAATTTTAAACATAAAGCCTGTACTTAGCGTAAAACAGGAAATAAAACCCAATAAATAAACTGTTCGTTTCATGATATGATTGATTTAAAAATGATGATAAATATTTATGTATTACTGTAAATTTTATTGCCCGATGTTTTATACCTACTATAAAAATACACAGGCATAAAAATAAAATTAAGGACAACAAATCCTGCCAATAGTAAAATGCTTGCTAAGGGCCAGTGCAGTATTTTAAATATAGAACCTGTGCTCAGCAAAAAAGCAGCCAAAAAACCGCTTGCATAAATAAGCTTTTGTCTTTGTCTTGTTTTTTTAAAGAGTACCATTAGATAAGTTTCCCGCTGCAGGCTACCCATTGCATAATGTCCGCCAAATTTTATTATTGCCTCTTTATAGGCCGTTTCAAAATCACAAAAATCTCCATGTTCTATATAGGTGCAAATGTGGTCTGTAAGGTCATCTTTAAGATTGCCCTCCTGTACACCATAAAATTCCAGGTTGGTAGTAATGTAATCTATCTGCTCGTCTGTTATAGTCATGGTGTTACAGTTGTTTTATTAAAAATTAAAGATAGTGTCTCAATAAATTCATTCAACTCGCCAGTAATTTGTTTAACAGCAACTTTACCGGTCCCTGTTACACTATAGTACTTACGCACCCTTTTACCGATATAAACTTTCTCTGTCTCTAAAATTTTTTCAGCCTCCAGTTTATGTAGGATAGGGTATAAGGCGCCTTCAGAAATATCTATTTTTCCTTTTGTAAGTTCTTTTACCCTTTGGGTAATTTCATAACCATACATTTTGTCACTGTCGCTTAGTAGCTTCAGTATAATAGGCTGTAAGGTTCCTTTGGTAAGTTCTTTGCTATACATAGTACAAATATACATTTTATTTAAATGTATTTAAGTAAAATGCAATATTTTTTTTCACAAAAAAAAAGCCTCCAAATTGTTAGGAGACTTTCTTTTGTGTTTTAACACGAATAATTACTTGCTTGCTAATAGCTCGCTTATTTTTGCTTTAAGTTCGGCACCTCTTAAGTCTTTAGCAACAATTTTACCTGATGCATCAAGAATAAACGTAGCAGGAATACTTGTTACACCATATTGTTTGGCAATAGGGTCTTCCCAAAATTTAAGGTTTGATATGTGGTTCCAGGTAAGTTTATCTGTAGTAATGGCTTCTTTCCATTTACCTGCTTCTTTATCAAGAGATACACCTATAATATTTAATCCTTTTGCATGTAGCTCGTTATATAAAGCCACCACATTAGGATTTTCAGCTCTGCAGGGTTTGCACCATGATGCCCAAAAATCAACAATAGTAACTTTACCTAATGTTTCTTTTAGTGCAAGTGTTTTGCCATCTGGAGTAGCAGCCGAAAAATCAGGAGCTACATCGCCTACTTTTAATGCTCCTGCCGGCTCCTGTTGTACTGCTGCAGCGGTTTTTTTATCTTCTTCCAGTTTTTTAAAATAGTCAGATATTTGTTTACCTTCTTTAGTGTTTTTTACAGAAGGATCAAGGCCGTCAAACAACACTTTTATCTCTTCAATTTTTTTAACCCCCATTTGTGCAACCTGTCCAAGAACAATAACATCGCAATAAGCTTTTGGGTTCTTTTTAAGGAAATCTACTAATTGTCCTTCCCATTCTTTAGTAATTACAAGCCTGTCTTTTGTAAGCTTGTTCATGGTTACCGTGTCATTAATTTTAGAGGCTGCTTCATATTTTGGTGCATTATCCTTTTGGAATTTGTCACTCTTTTTATACATTTTGTAGCTTATCTGCTTAAACTCTTCCAGTTTGTCATTATTATAAGTACCGCCAGTAGTCGATTTATATAATGTATCTTTATCAATAGTAATATCTATAGCGCCCGGCTCAAGTATAAAGTTTAATTTTTCCTGCTTGCCTTCAATGCTTATAAAGTGTATAGCAGGGGCCGATGTGGTATCTTTAAATATAAATTTACCATCTTTTACTACTGCAGTATCTATGGCTGTAAAGCCCATTGCACCACCCTGTTTTTCTAAAAATACTTTTTTACCTTCAAGAGAAGAATCTACTTTACCGGTAACTTCAAACTCATTTTCTGCCAGGTTTTTGCAAGACACAACTAATGCTGCCGCTGCCAGAAATAACGCTATTCTTTTCATTTTTATGTTTGTTTATTTTTTATGATGTGCAAAAGTATTAAAATACAGCACGACTTTATAGTATTAGAGTATTTTTTTGAAAGATAATTATAACGATGTAGCCTGGCTTATGGTAGTATTTACGGTTGTATTCTTAATGCCGCCAAAACCTTTGTTTACATTTATCATGTTATGATAGCCACGTGCCTTAAGTATCGAGATCATAATTACCGATCTGTAACCACCTGCACAATGAATGTAAAATTCTTTATCCTTGGGTACTTCAGCAAGCTGCTCGTTTACAAAATCAAGCGGAATATTGATGGCATTTACAACGTGGCCGCCATCAAATTCGCCCGGTTTGCGGGAATCTATCACGATGGTATCTTCATTAAGAGCAGAGGCAAAAGCTTCCGGCGATACAGATTGTATGCTGTCGGTATCAAAACCGGCGGCTTTCCATGCATCAATGCCACCATCTAAGTACCCAAGGGTATTATCAAAGCCCACACGTGCAAGGCGTGTAACAGTTTCTGCCTCTTTACCCTGTGGCGTTACAAGTAGGAGAGGTTGTTTAACATCCATAATTAATGCACCTACCCACGGGGCAAACCCTCCGTTAAGGCCAATAAAAATTGATCCTGGTATATGTTGCTGTGTAAAATCGTCTTCATGCCTTACATCAAGAATAAGTGCATCAGTAGTAGTTGCAATAGCTTCAAATTCGGCAGGGGTTAGGGCTTTAGACCCGTTTGCTAAAACAGTATCGAGGCTCTGGTACCCCTGGCTGTTCATAAGTACATTTTGTGGAAAGTAAGCCGGCGGGCGCCCAAGGCCATCCAGCAATTCAGCAATAAATTCTTCGCGGGTCATATCGGCACGCAGGGCATAATTTATTTTTTTCTGGTTGCCCAGGGTATCCGTAGTTTCTTTGCTCAGGTTTTTGCCGCACGAGCTACCGGCACCGTGGCTTGGGTATACTATAATATCATCGGGCAGGACCATTATTTTGTTTCTAAGCGAATCATAAAGGTAAGAGGCAAGTAATTCCTGTGTTAAGTCGCTGCTTAGTGCCTGCGCAAGGTCTGGCCTGCCTACATCGCCTATAAAGAGTGTGTCACCTGTAATCACAGCATGAATTTTGCCTGTTTCATTCAATAATAAATAGCAGGTACTTTCTAAGGTATGTCCGGGGGTGTGTATAGCTTTTATAGTGTAGTTGCCCAATTTAAATTCCTGTCCGTCGGTAGCAATGGTGGCTTTAAAAGCGGGAGCTGCTGTAGGGCCATAAATAATTTGTGCACCTGTTTTTTGAGAAAGGTCTAAGTGCCCTGAAACGAAATCAGCGTGAAAGTGGGTTTCGAAAATGTATTTTATAGCAGCATTATCTTTGGCAGCTTTATCTATGTAAGGCTGTACTTCGCGAAGCGGGTCAAAAATGGCTGCTTCGCCGTTACTTTCCAGATAATAAGCGGCCTGCGCAATGCATCCGGTATATATTTGCTCAATTTTCATGGTAGTGTAGTATTACTAAGGTAAACTTTAGTAGCTTTACCGTAAGTTGTTGCAAATATACCAAAAAACGTAGTAAAGATTATTACAGTTAGAGTATAGTTTTAAACAGGTTATTAGGTATGATTAGATATCTAAATGTTAAAGGATTGCAGAATGTTAATTTATGATATAGTTAGTATAAAGCTGTTAATAAAATGTAAAATTATAGCAATCTCAGTTTATCTCTTTATTTTTTGTAAAATTAATAATTTATACAAATAAGTTATTATATTTGTATTGCATTTAAGTACCAACAACCTTTTTAAAACTTAGTTGTAATTTAATAATTATGGCAACAACTGCGAAACCCCGCAAGACGGGAATGTATGAAAACGTAAAAAACCAGTTTGAAAAGGCCGCGAGCGTAATGGGCCTGGACGAGAGCGTTAAGAAAATTTTATCAATTACCAATAATGAGATAGTTGTACACTTTCCTGTAAAAATGGATAATGGCGATGTAGAGGTTTTTACCGGCTACCGTGTACAGCATAACAATGCATTAGGCCCTTATAAAGGCGGATTGCGTTACCATGAAACAGTAGACCTTGATGCAGCACGTGCACTGGCTACCTGGATGACCTGGAAAACATCTCTTGCCGGTCTTCCTTTTGGCGGCGGTAAAGGTGGTATACAAATAGACCCTAAAAAATATTCTGTTCATGAACTTGAAAGGATTACAAGGCGTTTTACTTTTGCCCTTGGCGATAACATAGGCCCGGAACACGATATCCCGGCTCCAGATGTTAATACTAATGCGCAAATGATGGCCTGGATTGCAGATACTTACATGAGTACTAAATCTCCGGCTGAGCGTTCTAAGAACCAACACGTGGTAACAGGTAAACCGGTAGGAAGTGGTGGCCTTGAAGGCCGTGACCGTGCTACAGGCTTTGGCGTAGTAGTTACCATTGAAGCGTGGGCTAAAATGAAAGGTGTAGACCTTACGGGCAAACGTTATATAGTGCAGGGTTTTGGTAACGTAGGTTACTGGAGTGCGCACTTTATGAGTAAGCTTGGCGCTGTGCTTGTAGGCGTGCAGGATGCAACAGGCACTATTTACAATCCTGATGGCATGGATCCTGAAGACCTGTTAAAATACCAAAAAGATAATGCTACCATTCATGGTTATACCAATCATGATTTTGATTCGACTAAATTCTTTGCTATCGACTGCGACATTATTATACCGGCTGCTCTTGGTAACCAGATAACTTTTGAAAACGCTAACGATATTAAAGCTACCCTTATAGCTGAAGGCGCTAATGGCCCTACAGATACCGAAGGTGAAGAAATACTTCTTTCAAGAGGTGTGGAGATTATTCCTGATATCCTTTGTAACTCCGGCGGTGTTATAGGTAGCTACTATGAGTGGCTGCAAAACCGTAACGGCGAGATATGGACTATGGATGACGTTATTGTAAAACTTAGAAAAAAACTTGAAGAAGCTTTTGGAAAAGTTATCACTACAGCCGAATCTCATAAAACCGACTGGAGGACTGCTGCTTACATTGTAGCGCTTACCCGTATAGAAATGGCGTATCTGCAAAGGGGTATATTTCCTTAATAAATACACAACAAACAAATATTTTTCTAAAAGGTGCTATGTATGTAGCGCCTTTTTTTGTTTTGGAAAGTATTTGTTATAAATTTTTTATTAGCACGAGAAAGCGGCATGTTGGAGATGATATACTGTATTTAACACATCTCAATTTGAAATCACTTTTACCAAAATACTACTAAAATCCATTTGCATAATAGAGGAATTTATGGATCTATCTAGCTATTGTTATGCGTTTTTACCGGCACGAGCCCGAGGCTCGCGCTAACTGGGGAATAGTACGTTTTGTTATAGTAGGGCTGTTGGCTGACATTGATAATTATAGTTTAAATATTTTACAGAAGTTTAAAAAGCATTAAAAACAATTTTTGAATAGTAAATAATTTCCAGATCATAATTGATTGTTTCCCCCGCTAACGCGAGCCTCAGGCTCATGCAGTTCATTATTTGGTAAACAATCTTTATCTATCGGTTATACTCTAATCAAATGGTTAATATACTATCAAACTTTAAATGTGTAAATATTTGTAACAAATGCTTGTAATTTTGCCCGTGAGTTTAAACAGCAATAAGTAATACTTAAATGTAATAAATTCCGCAATTTTTAGTAACTTTATAATCCAACACTAATTACATTGGCATGAAAAAGCACTTTACCCTTATTGCATTAGCAACAACATGTTTTTGTAGCGCACAACAATTACCACAATCGTTAACCGTTGCGGTAAACAGCAGTAAAGTAGGGCAGGGCGTACTAATGCCTACGATTAGTCCGGCATTATCTTTCTATTCTAAAAATTATATTGAGGTTTTTGGGCGTTTTAATTATACTTACGATGCCCAGAGTATTGGTACTACTAAAGTATATGTGGGCTCTAATGATAAATTCTATTTTAATAGTGGTTCCATTTTTATTACAGAGATGCCCATTGCAGGTGTAACTAACTACAATGTATTTAATTATAACAGTAACGACTACTTAGAAGGACTGCTCTCTTTAATGGCGGGCAAAAATATAGATATTGGTATTGGTGGCAAAGTAAAATAATTAAATATATAAACAAACAAAGGGCTCAATTGAGCCCTTTGTTTGTTTATATGATGTGAGAATATTATCCTCCCATATAATCATCCCCGCCGCCTTCCTGTTGGCCTTTTTGTTCTTTTTGCCTGTCGTTTTTATTCATATTAAAACGGTACGTAAAAGATAGTGTGATTTGTCTCTGTCTCCACTGCATTTCGCTGTACGAACGTATTTGTCCCGGCAGGTACGTTTCGTTCTTCATTTTCCTGGAGTTGAAAATATCCTGAACGTTAAGCGCTATAGTAGCTTTATCTTTAAGGATATCTTTGCTTAATGCTGTGTTTGCGCTGGCAACACCTATACGGCGGCCCTGTGCTTATTTTGTGGCCCTTCGTAATTACCGTTTAACTGCCAGTCTATCTTGTAGGGCAATGTAATTTTAGAGTTTATGCGGGTTGTCCACGCATAAGCGGTGTTATTAAAATTTTGGAAATCGTTTACAGTTATGCCATCTTCATCCTGATAAGTGAATGTATAATCGCCTTTAGTCTGGTTGCGGTAAAAGTTAAAGTTACAGTTTATCCTCCACCATTTAAACGGGTTGTAATTGATGTTAAACTCAAAACCGAAACGGTATTCTTTTGATAAGTTAATAGGCGTGGTAAGTGTAACCGGCGTACGGATGTCTGTTCCACCTACAGGAATAACCGTGCCTGTTGCAGGGTCTACTGTATCTGCACCATCAACTACCTGAGTTACATAATCGCCAGAACGTTGCCTCACGAACTGGAAAGTATCATCGGTTACATTAAGATATGCGGATGTACTCACAGTAATATCTTTCCATTTTTTAAGATACCCTAAATCTATGGCATGGGTTTTAGACGGGTTAATGTCCGGGTTACCCCTAAAAATGTTTATGTTACTTGATAAACCGGAGAACGGATTTAAAAACCTGCCACGTGGCCTGTTAATACGGCGGCTGTAGCTAAGGCTAACATTGCTGCTCTCTGAAAATTCGTAGCTAAAGAATGCGCTTGGGAAAAAGTTATTGTATCTTTTGTTGTTAAAAGTACCCGTTGTAAGCAGGTTAACATCAATGTTTGAGTCTTCCCAGCGTAAGCCTCCCAAATAAGAAAATTTACCTATTTTAGATCCAAACTGGGTATAAAATGCGTTTACTTTTTCTTTATATTCTAAGAAGTTAGTGTAATTAGGATTGTTCTCATAAACGCCGCTTATAAGTGTTTCGGCACGCGAATCTGTTTTTAATGAAGAGAAACTGCCACGGTATCCGGCTTCAAAGCGGCCTTTTTCGCCGATAGGTAAAACATAATCGGCTTGTACAAGACCGCGTTTTTCAAGCTGGTCATTAAAAGTACGTTCGTAAGTATTACGTGAAGTATCGGTGGTAAACAATATCTCGTCGGTAATATTAGCATCTTCGTCATCCACGTTACGAGATATAGATGCATCTACTTTAAGTTCGTGGCCTTTAGTATTAAATTTCTTTACAATACTTGTGTTGTATTGCATGTTGTTTTCTTTATCCTCTTCAGCATTATTTCTAAAACGGGTGTTAGTATAAGTCCTGTCGGCAGTAAAGTTGTCGTAATATGTTTTGGCAGGATTGTTACCGGTATTGCGCCTAAAACTAACCGAGTTTGTCCAGGTAGTGGTAGAATCTATAAACCATTCCATACCCACACTGGCATTAAAGCCTTTACGTAGCCTTTTGTTTAAACGCTTCTCGTTAGTAAAACTTGCTGTAGAATTATCATCGTTAAGGTACTCACTATTAGTAAAAGAGTTACCTGGATTTTCGCGGTAATTATATCCTAAATTAGAGAATAAATTATAATTGGTGCTTCGGTAGTTAAGGTTAGTGCTAACTCCCTGGTTAGACGGGTAACCGGTATTTGCAATAACCGACCCGTTAAAACCATTGGCCTTACCTTTTTTAAGGATAATGTTTACTATACCACCACCACCTTCGGCGTCATAGCGGGCAGATGGATTGGTAATAACTTCAACCTTATCTACAGAATCTGCGGGCAGTAACCTGAGCACTTCGGCAACATTGCTACCTGCAAGGTTAGACGGGCGGCCATCAATTAAAATGGTTACACTCTGGTTGCCCCTTAGCGCTACGTTACCCTCGGCATCTACAGATAATGACGGTACATTATCAAGCACATCGCTCACTGTGCCACCTTTTACCATCATGTCGTTACCCACGGTATATACACGCTTATCAAGCTTAATTTCTACAGTACTGCGCTCCGCAGTAATTTCTACGGCGTTAAGAACTGTAGCATCGGGCGCCATTGCTGTAATGCCAAGATTTGTATCGCCAGTAATTTCTCTGGCCGATATTACGGTAGGCTTAAAGGATATGAAATCGAATTTTATGTTGTAAGTGCCCGGTGCCACGGCAAGGTTAAATTTACCGGCAGCATCTGTAAGGCCACCTGCAACGGTAACATTATTAAGAGTCTGGATAATTACATTAGCAAATTCCAGTGGCTGTTTGCTGTCTTTCTCTATAACCTGTCCGGTAACTTTTACGGTATTACCTGCGGGAGCTCCCGGCGCGCCCTGCATTCTCGGCGGACCTTGTGCAAAGGTGGCCAAAGCTGTAAGTAAAAAAGTGAGTAGTAAAGTAGTTCTAATCTGTCTCATGAAAATATAGTAGGTTGATATGGTAGTTATGACTTTATAAAAAACAAAAGGTTTAATCTTGTAAATCATAAATAAATGTTAATAAAATCATAGTATTTCTTTTACCCTTTCGGCAGGGCGGGCAATTACGGCTTTATCTCCGTTTACCACAATGGGCCTTTCTATAAGAATAGGGTAAGTTGCCAGGGCATCAATAATTTCATCGTCAGTTAGTTGTTTGCCTTTGTAAGTATCTGTCCATACTTTTTCTTTTTGGCGAACGAGTTCTAATGGCGTAATTCCCAGTTTTGCAATAATAGCAGTAAGTTCTTTTTTAGTGAGTGGCTCGTTAAGGTACTTAATTACAGTAAAAGGTTTGTTTTGTAATTCGAGCAATGCAAGACCCTCGCGCGACTTGCCGCAGCGCGGGTTATGGTATATAGTAAGCATGTAAATCTTTTTACAAAGTAAGCCATAATTATTTAAAATTAAAGTACCTTAGTGCTAACAAATACTTAAATTTAAGCGGCATATTTATGTTTATAATTCAGGCTTTTATTCCTAAAAACAGCTTTGGTAAATATCTTTTAGGGTCGCTTATTATAATTTTGGCATCTTTTGCGGGCCAGCTTCCATTAACCATCGCTATTGCTGTTAAGGCCTTTACTCGTGGAGGTAGCATGCCTACCACAAGTGCACAGCTTTACAGGTTTATGGACCAGAATTTAATGTTGCTTCTTTTGCTAATGTCATTTGTATTTGCCCTTGGTGGCATTATACTGGCAGTTAAAAAAATACATCATCAAAAATTTAAGGAAATAATTACCTCACGACTTAAAACAGACTGGAAACGTATACTTTTTTCTTTTTTTGTATGGGCCGTATTTTCTATAGCTACAACACTTTATGCCTATTATGCAGCACCACAGGACTACGAAGTTCAGTTTAATTTAAATAAATTTTTTATTCTTTGCCTTATTGCCATCCCCATGATACCTATACAAACCAGTGTAGAAGAGCTTGTTTTTCGTGGCTATCTTATGCAGGGGTTTGGGCTGTTGGCAAAAAACAGATTATTCCCATTATTAATGACTTCGCTTATTTTTGGATGTATGCACCTTTTAAATCCCGAAGTAGAAGAGATGGGCCCAATACTTTCGTTATATTATATTGGCACCGGGCTTTGTTTAGGCATCATGACACTTATGGATGATGGTATAGAACTTGCCCTTGGTTTTCATGCTGCCAATAATCTTACGGCAGCTTTACTTATAACGTCTGACTGGAGTGTTTTGCAGACTCCGGCCATATTAAAAGAAATTACTAAGCCCTCTGCAGGATTAGATATCCTGCTTCCCATACTCATTATTTACCCCATCCTGCTGTTTATTTTTGCAAAAAAATATAAATGGTCTGGATGGAAAGAAAAACTTACCGGAAAAATAGTACTCCCGGTAACCGAAAAAGTAAACCCAAACTCTTTTAATAATGAATAGTAACAACCCAATCCCCGGCTTTGTGCACAGCAGGTTTAAGCTTAATGGCTTTCACCTTAGTGCAAGCGACCTTTGCCGTGTAGCCTACAGTTTTATTAAAGAAGGCGATGCTTTCGAGAAGCATATTGGTATGTTTATACTGGACTGGTTTGATAACAAAAGCTATGTACTTATGCAAACCAGCGGCACCACCGGAACGCCTAAAACTATTGAGGTAAGTAAGCAGGCTATGGTAAACAGCGCAATTGCCACAGGAGAGTATTTTAACGCAGGCGATGGTACAAGAGCCTTGCATTGCCTGCCTACGCAGTATGTTGCAGGAAAAATGATGCTGGTAAGAGCTTTTATTTTAGGCTGGGATATGGATATTGCAGCGCCCACTGCAACACCCTTAGACCGTAATGAACACGTATACGATTTTGCCGCTATGGTACCCTTACAGGCGCAACAGTCTATTAATAAGTTAAAGCAGGTTAAAACACTTATTCTGGGAGGCGCTAAAGTGAGCAGCGCTCTTGCAAAACAACTGGAATGCCTGCAAACAGAGGTCTATGAGACTTATGGAATGACCGAGACCATTACCCATATTGCCGCCAGGTATATAGATGAATCAGCTTTTGAGGCATTACCAAATATTACGTTGAGTACAGATGAAAGAGGCTGCCTTGTTATTCATGCCGATGCACTTACTAACGAACCAATAGTAACTAATGATGTGGCAGATGTTATAAACAAAACCCATTTTATATGGCTGGGCCGTTATGATAATGTTATAAACAGCGGTGGTATAAAACTATACCCTGAGCAGGTAGAAGAAAAACTGGCCTTACATGTAAACCGTCGTTTTTTTGTAAAAGGCGTGCCGGATGATGCCCTGGGCGAAAAACTGGTACTTGTAATTGAAGGAGATAAGTATGAACTTGACCCTGATGTTTTTTCTGAACTTGATAAGTATGAAAGACCGAAGGAAATTATGTTTATAAACAGATTTTTAGAGACAGGATCGGGTAAATTGCAAAGAGCCGAAACGTTGAGGAATATTTAATTAACAGTATATTTATTATGAAAGTGGGGCTGCCTAATTATTTAGACAGCCTCACTTTGTTTAATAATGTTTGATTACAATTAGTTTATAAAGAACGGTCTAAATGAACATAGCCGCCATCTACATGAATAAGCTGTCCCGTTGTATGGCTCGACCTGTCTGAAAGCAGGAATGTTACCATATCGGCAATTTCTTCAACTTTAGTCATGCGTTTTTCTAACGGTATTTTATCTGTAATACTTTTAAGTTTTTCTTCGGCATTGTTAAATGTGCTTATCCAGGTTTGGTACAATGGTGTCCAGGCTTCGGCAACTATAACTGCGTTTACACGAATGCTGTAGGGCAGGAGCTCTACCGCCCATTCGCGGGTTAAAGCATTGCGCGCACCATTTGCTGCAGCATAGCCGGATGTACCTCCCTGACCCGTCTCTGCTGTTTTACTGCCTATATTTACAATACTGCCTTTACTTTGCTTTAAAGCGGGCAATACATGCTGTGCTAACAAATAATAATGCACCACATTTTTATGCAAAGAAGCTATAAAGCCCTCATAATTTCCATTTTCTAATCCTATACCATCATTAGCTCCGGCATTATTTACAAGGCCATCAATAACTTTGTATTTTATAAGTATGTTATCTATGGCATCCTTACAGCTATCGGGGTTAGATAATTCGGCAGTAACATAGCTGGCTTTAAAGCCCAGCCGTTCAATTTCTGAAACCAGTTTTTTATTGTCGCTTTCATCCCGCCCGATGATTACTGGCAATGCACCTTCTGCCGCTACCAATTTTGCAATAGCTGCACCAATGCCTTTTGCACCACCACTAATTATTATAACTTTATTATCTAACTGTAAATCCATACTTTAAATTAATGCTTCAAATTAGTGTAATCAGGCCAATATTAAAAAAACAGGATTTTTTTAAACATTGCATACAGGGTAAAAATTTAGGCCATAAACATGAATATATGACCAAACCTATTATTACAGGTTGAATATTTTGTCCATCAGCACCCATTTCTCGCCGGGGCTGGCGTGCGGCAGTGCCTGTTGGTATTTCCACATCAGGTTTTCCCACTCCTGCACTTTAGGATTAGCAGCATCTGCCTTTCCTTTAGCACTAAGGCTAAACACATCGTTTGCCTCCATTACCATAAAAAGCCGGTTCCCTGTGCGGTATATTTCCATAGCTACGATACCTGAGTTTACTATGCTTGCTTTTATTTCTGGCCATATTTCTTTATGAAAATCTTCATACTCGGCAATAAGATTAGTATCATTTATAAGGTCTAAGGCAAGGCAATACCGTTTCATAATTATATTTTTTTGTATGCTGTAACATGTTGTTTGCCAGATCCCAAATTATCAATACCAAGCTCTACAACATCGCCTTCTTTTAAATACCATGGCTCCGGTTTCATGCCAAGCCCCACGCCGGCAGGAGTTCCTGTTGTAATAACATCGCCCGGCAAAAGTGTCATAAACTGGCTAATGTAACTTACTAAAAACGGAATATTAAAAATAAGGTTAGCCGTGCTGCCATCCTGTACTTTTTTGCCGTTAACGGTTAACCAAAGTTTAAGGTTGTGTACATCTTCAATTTCATCGGGGGTGGCAACAAAGGGGCCAAGCGGCGCAAAGGTGTCGCAGCTTTTGCCTTTTACCCACTGGCCGTTACGCTCCAACTGAAATTCGCGTTCGCTGTAATCATTATGCAAAACATATCCGGCAACGTGGCTTAAAGCTTCGTCCTGGGTTACGTAACTGGCTTTTTTGCCAATAACCACTGCAAGCTCTACTTCCCAGTCGGTTTTTTTACTGTTCTTAGGGATGATTAGATGATCATTAGGCCCTACAATTGCCGATGTTGCTTTAAAGAAAAGAATAGGCTCTGCCGGAATTGCAGCTCCTGTTTCGTGTGCATGGTCTTTATAATTAAGACCCACACATATTAATTTGCTTGGTCTTGCTATGGCAGCACCCAGTCGTGTGTTTTGGTCAACTTCTTTAAGTCCGCCTTTTTCAGTGGCATTTTTAAGTTCGTTTATAGCATCGCCTGCAAAAAAGGCTTCATTATAATCGGCAACTAAATGCGATACATCATACCATTTATCGTTTATAATCACGCCCGGTTTTTCCTTACCTTCGGCTCCAAATCGTATTAATTTCATATCCTGAATTGTATTATTAATTGTTTAGGGTTGTAAAGCCACCGTCTATGGGGTAATCAACACCGGTAATAAACGCTGCCTCATCACTACACAAATATAAGGCAAGCCCGGCAACTTCCTCTGGTTGTGCCATACGGCCAATAGGTTGGGTTTTGCTAAGCTTTTCGAACATCTCATCTATCCTGTCGGGATAGGTTTTTTGTAAAAAGCCATCTACAAAAGGGGTATGCACCCTTGCCGGAGAGATAGAATTACAGCGTATATTCTCGCTAATATAGTCTTTTGCAACACTCATGGTCATGGCTTTAACAGCTCCTTTTGCAGTGCTGTAAGCAAACCTGTCCGGTATCCCTACCAGTGCGGCTATGGAGGCCATGTTGATGATAACTCCACCGCCAGCAGCACGTAGTTGCGGGATTGCAGCATACAGGCAATTATAAACTCCTTTTACATTAACGCGCATTACCCTGTCAAAATCATCTTCGGGGGTGGTATCTGCTTTCCCGATGTGTGCAATACCTGCATTGTTTACAAGTATATTTATGGTTCCAATTTTATTAAAAATAGATATTACTGCCTGCTGATTTGATACATCGCACACATGAGCAAAGGCCTTATTGTTGCTTTGTGTAATCTCTTTAACTGTGCCCGTAGCCTGCTCTTCGCTTATTTCTATGACGTGAACCTCGGCTCCTTGTTTTGCAAGCAGCATCGCTATAGCTTTGCCAATGCCGCTGCCGGCACCGGTAACTATCGCTTTTTTATTTTGTAATGAAAACATTTTTCTTAGTTTAAAGTTTGAAAGTCAAAAGTTAAAAAGTTGATGAATAGATATGAATATCCCTGAAATCTAAAATCTAAATTCTGAAATCCTCTACAAGCTTACGCCGCGTTTCCAAGGAATAAAATCATCCTGATTGAGCAGTACTGCCTTAGGTATCTCTTCGCCACTGGCTACTTTAATGCAATATTCCAGTATATCTTCGCCCATTTGGTTTATTGTCTTTTCGCCACTTATTACAGGGCCTGTATCAATATCTATAATATCACTCATACGTTTAGCCAGGGTTGAGTTGGTCGCTACTTTTATGGTAGGGCATACAGGGTTGCCTGTAGGTGTGCCCAAGCCGGTGGTAAATAAAATAAGGGTTGCACCCGATGCCGCCTGACCTGTAGTAGCTTCTACATCATTACCCGGCGTACAAACAAGGCTAAGGCCGGGTTTTGTAGCAGGCTCAGTATAATCAAGCACATCTACAACAGGGGAGGAGCCTGCTTTACGTGCCGCCCCGGCTGACTTTATAGCATCAGTTATCAGCCCGTCTTTTATGTTTCCCGGTGAAGGGTTCATGTAAAAACCAGAACCTACTTTGTGCGCGAGTTCATCATACTCTGTCATGAGCTTAATGAATTTCTCGGCAATAGGTTTAGTAGCTGACCGGTCTATCATTTCCTGTTCAACGCCACAAAGCTCTGGGAATTCGGCCAGCAATATTTTGGCACCAAGCCCCACAAGTAAATCGGCACAGTGCCCCACCGCCGGGTTTGCAGATATTCCGCTAAAGCCATCGCTGCCTCCACATTTTACGCCAACGTTTAGTTTAGATAAGGGTGCGGGCTTCCGTTCCTGTTTATTGGCTTCAATCAATCCTAAAAATGTCTCGCGGATAGCCTGTTGTATAAGCTGTTCTTCGCTTTGTGCTTTTTGCTGCTCAAATATAAATACAGGCTTATCAAAATTGGGGTTGCGCTCTGTAAGGTCACGCGTAAAATCGGATACCTGTAAATGCTGGCAGCCCAGACTTAAAACTGTAATTCCGGCAACATTAGGATGATCGGCATATGAAACCAATAGTTTGCTCAATGTGTCACTGTCCTGCCTTGTACCGCCACAACCACCGTTATGGTTCAGGAATTTAATTCCGTCGATGTTTTTAAAAGTACGGTTAGATTTAGGCGTTGTGTCTGCATCAAAGGAAATACTCGTTACATCTTCGCCATTTTCAAACGCCTGTACCAGCTTGTGCGTGTACGATTTATATTTATCGTCTACCGCATAACCAAGTTCACTGTACAACGATTCTTTAATAATGCTCAGGTTACGGTTTTCGCAAAATACCGTTGGTATAAACAGCCAGTAGTTAGCCGTGCCCACCTCGCCATTAGCACGATGGTAACCGTTAAAAGTACGGTTTGTAAAGTCAGATACATTGGGGGCTTCCCAAACATAATCAAAATCACGGTAGGCAAAGGGCTCGGCGGCATGCTTTGTGTTTTCTGTACTCATACGTTCGCCCAACTTAACATCATGCTGCACTTTGCCCACAAGCACACCATACATTAGTACCTCATTACCGCTTTGCATATCCTGCATAAACATTTTATGCTTGGCAGGTATAGGCTCGGCTGTAACGTAACTAATGCCTTCATGTACTACGGTGGCACCTCTTGCAAGATCCTGCAATGCTACGAGTACATTATCTGCCTTATTAATTTTAATAACTAAATGGTTCATTATAGGAAATACTATTATTTACAAAAGTGTAATTTTGGGTTCGGTTACTACAGGTTCCCATTTTTTCCAACCAAAGAAAAATACCACTGCAAAGCAGATTAATGGTACTATGTAACCGTACTGAATATTTTGGGAAACATCTGATATATAACCTAATCCTAATGGCAATACAGCACCGCCTACTATAGACATAACTATAAGTGATGAACCCAGTTTAGTCTCTTTACCCAAACCTGCAATGCCCATAGAAAATATAGTAGGAAACATTATAGACATAAAAAATGCAATACCAATTAATGCATATACTGTAATCATTCCGGTAGCAAAAATGGCAACTATGGTTAAAATCATGCTGATAATGGCATAGAGCATAAGTAGCTTATTAGGTGCAATATATTGCATTATAAATGTACCTGCAAAGCGGCCAACCATAAATGCTAATCCTGCACCACCGGCATACCAGCTTGCTTCCTGCTCACTAATGCCTGCAGAAACAGTTACGAAACGGATAAAAAAACTAAGTATACATACCTGTGCACCTACGTAAAAAAACTGTGCTGTAATAGCCCAGGATAAATGTTTGTGCCGCAATGCATGTAAAATATCGGAACCATCTTCTTCGGCATTTTTTTCTTTAATATCAGGCAATTTAGTAAACACAAAAAATATTGTTATTATAATTATCAGAATGCCTAATGTAAGGTACGGCCCCTTTACACTACTGGCCTCTTCAAGCAAATAAGTTTCTTTATCTGATGGTAACATGGCTGCCAGTTGTACATCGGTGTAATTAGTACCCGATAGTATAAGCTTACCGCCAATAACGGGAGCCAAAAATGCCGCCAATCCATTAAATGACTGAGAGAAGTTTAAACGTTGCGTGGCAGTTTCGGGCTTGCCAAGTATGGTAACATACGGATTTGCTGCCGTTTCGAGAAATGTAAGTCCGCATGCTATAATAAACAATGCACCTAAAAAGAAAATGTATTGCCGTGTATCTGCCGCAGGAACAAACAATAATGAACCTATAGCAAACAAACATAAACCTAAGATAATTCCACTCTTATAACCATATTTCCGCATAAAATATCCTGCAGGCAATGCCATAACAAAATAGGCTATGAATACCGAAAAATCTACAAAGGCAGTTTCAAGATCGGTAAGCCTGAATGCTTTTTTAAGATGAGGAATGAGTATTGGGTCGAGGTTGTGTATAAAACCCCAAAAAAAGAAAAGGCTGGTTATGAGTATTAAAGGAAAAAGATAACCTTTAGTCCCGGTAGTAGCGACATTGGTATATTCTGTTTGGGAAGCTTGACTCATAGAATGCTTTAAATAAGGTTTACGAAATGGTTATAGTAGTTGAGGCATAAGTACAAAGTAAAGCCAATTATCAATTTAATAATTATATCTAATTGTCCAAATAGTAAGCTATATTGTATGATATTTGCTTAATTGTATTTTTTAATGCACAAATTGCTAAGTTTTTAAAGTTATGAAACCACATCATTTAACTATTGCTTCAGGATTGGCACAATCATTTAATGCCCGGCACGATGTGGCACCTAACGTTAATAACCGCTGGCATTTTCATGATGAGCTTGAACTTATTTATATAAAAAATGGCACTGGTACACAGTTTATAGGAGACAGTATTAGCCGGTTTAATATTGGCGATGTTGTGCTTGTAGGTAGTAACCTGCCGCATTTTTGGCAATTTGATAAGCAGTATTTTAGTGAGGGAGCACCCCATTCTGCAGATGTTTATGTGGTGCATTTTGCTAAAGATTTTTGGGGAGATACTTTTTTAAATCTGCCCGAAAATCAGGAGGTTAACCGCATTATAGAGCAGAGCAGGCAGGGTATACATGTTACAGGGAACTCAGCTATAATTGTGTCTCAGCTTGTTGTACAGATAGTTGAAGCCAATGGAGCGCGCAAAATAATAAGCCTGATGGAAGCATTACTGGAAATTAGTCGTAATAAGAAAGTTAATTACTTGGTATCTTTAGGTTTCGAACCTGATTTTCAGGAAGCAGAAAAAGACAGGATCCAGTCAATTTATAACTATACGATACTTAATTATAGAAAAAAAATAGAGCTCGCAGAGATTGCCGGTGTTGCCGGGATAAGCCGCAACTCATTTTGTAAGTTCTTTAAATCACGAACCGGTAAAACCTATTCGCATTTCACTAACGAAATACGTGTGGGCCATGCCTGCCGTTTACTTATAGAAGACCGCATGAACGTTAAAGAAATATGTTTTGAATGCGGATTTTACAACTTTGCCAGTTTTCATAAATGCTTTAAAGATATTACAGGTAAAACGCCTTTGCAATATCAAAAGACTTTCAAACCTGCCTGATAAGGTATACCCTGAAAAACAAAAAACTAACCGTATCTTTGCAAAAAGATTATTATAATGATTCCACAAGATACCATAGTGGCGTTAGCAACGCCGTCCGGGGCTGGGGCAATAGCAGTTTTGCGCCTTTCGGGCAACGAAGCTATAACTATTGCAGCACGTGTTTTTACCTCAGTATCCGGCAAAGACATTACACGTCAAAAAACCCATACGCTGCATCTTGGCCATATAGAAGAAAATAATAAAATATACGACCAGGTTTTACTCTCACTATTTAAAGGGCCAAACTCTTACACAGGCGAAAATACTGTAGAAATTTCCTGCCATGGTTCCACCTACATACAGCAGCAAATTATACAGTTACTTTTGCGCAAAGGCTGCCGTATGGCAAATGCCGGGGAGTTTACATTGCGCGCCTTCTTAAATGGTAAGCTCGACCTAAGCCAGGCCGAGGCTGTTGCTGATCTTGTTGCCAGCGATAATGAAGCATCGCACCAAATTGCTATGCAGCAAATGCGTGGTGGCTTTAGCAATGAAATTGCAAAGTTGCGTGAAGAATTACTCAATTTTGCATCGCTTATAGAACTTGAACTTGATTTTGCTGAGGAAGATGTAGAATTTGCCGACCGTACCCAATTTCATGAATTGCTTAACCGGATAAGTTTTGTATTAAAGCGACTTATAGATTCATTTTCCGTAGGCAATGTAATTAAAAATGGTATCCCCGTAGCTATTGTGGGCGAACCTAACGTGGGTAAGTCTACTTTACTAAATGCATTGCTTAACGAGGAACGCGCCATTGTAAGTGATATTGCGGGTACAACCCGCGATACTATTGAGGACGAACTGGTTATAAGCGGTATTGGTTTCAGGTTTATAGATACTGCCGGTATTAGGGAAACTGTAGATGTTGTGGAAAGCCTTGGAATTAAAAAAACCTTCGAGAAAATGGAGCAGGCACAAGTAGTTACATATCTTTTTGACGCTTCATTATTTAATACTCATGGTGCCGGACTTAAGGCGGAGATAGAGAAAATTAAGAATCAGTTTCCGCTTAAGCCATTGGTTATAATAGGTAACAAAGCAGATAAACTTACTGAAATTGAAATGGCAGATGCGTTACAGCAAATTCCTGAACTGCTGTTTGTTTCAGCAAAACAAAATATTGGGGTAGAGGCCCTTAAAGATAAATTATTATCATTTGTAAATACAGGGGCATTGCGCAATAACGAAACTATTGTTACCAATACCCGCCATTACGATTCGCTATTAAAGGCTTTAGAAGAAATACAAAAAGTGCAGTATGGCTTACAAAGTGGTATTTCTGCCGACCTTATGGCAATAGACATTCGCCAGGCATTATATTACTTTGGTGAAATTACAGGCCAGGTTACAAATGATGAATTGTTGGGAAATATATTTGCTAATTTCTGTATCGGCAAATAGAGGGCGCAAAACATCACAAGATAAAACAAAGAAACCCAGTTAAAATGTTATAAAATAGCATTTTAACTGGGTTTCTCTTTTATGTTTATTTAGCTTTATTTATAGTTATTTAGATAAAAAATGTACCGTTTTTGTACCTCCAAATTAATTTTCGCTTGCGGAGAAAATTTGGGCGAAATTATGGCACGTAGAGGCACACATAGACACAATGGGACACAAAAATAGTCATATTTATGAGTTCGAATATTGCGATCACAAGAGTTTGCGATTATTGTAAAAAACAGTTTACAGCACGTACAACACGTACAAGGTATTGCTCACATACCTGTAACAGCAGAGCGTATAAAGCGCTGAAACGCAGCGAAAAAGTTGAAATAAGTAATCAAGTTACTGTGCAGCTTTTAAACGCTGCTTTAGAAAAAGCCAAGGCAATGGAGTACCTAAGTGTTAGCCAGACAAGCCTATTATTTGGCATCAGCCGGCGGACAATTTATCGGCTAATTAACCAAGGACAACTGAACATTGCAAAATTTGGTAAACGTTCGGTCCTCCGAAGGTGCGATCTCGAAGCTTTCTTTACCGTGGATGTAATTGAAAATTCGTTAGATCCTGTGCAACAATTCCGCGGTCTGGAGAATTGTTACACCATAAGTGAGGTGCAAAAGAAATATAAGGTATCGTCAGGGGCTTTGTATCTATTGATACAAAGCCAGGGTATCTGTAAGTATTCTGTAGGTCGGTATACCTATGTAGCCAGGAGGGATATGGATATTATTTTTAATGCAGCAGGAGTATGAAAAAGACACACGTAACATTAAGAAGAAAGGCCTTAAAGAGTGGCAGAATTTCATTATACCTTGATTTTTTTCCGGCAGTTATGAATCCCACAACCGGGGAAACGTATCGTAGGGAATTCTTAAAACTATACCTTATACCCAAACCCAAAAATGCAATAGAAAAGAACGCTAATTCGGAAAACCTGCGCAGGGCTGAATTTATTTGTTCCAATAAGCTCAACGAATTAAATAAGCAGCAGATTTATACGCCTTTTGAACTTGAATTATTAGAAATTCAAGCTCTTGGGGAAACATCGTTCATAGCATATTTCAAGAAGCTTGCAGATAAAAGGATTGGTAATAATGCGGAAATATGGAAATATTCAATAATCCATTTTGAAAATTTCCTCTCTCAAAATGAATTGCTATTTAAGGATGTAACACCAACACTTATAGAAGATTTTAGAGAATACTTAATTCTGGCTAAAAGTCTCAGGAGAAAAGGGCAAACGTTATCCCGAAACACAGCCCTGTCCTATTTTAATAAAATAAAAGCTACTCTTAAAAAAGCATACAAAGAAGGCATTTTACGTAAAGACATTAATGCAGCTGTAGATGGCATTAAAGAGCAAGAGTCTCAAAGGAACTTCCTAACTATGGAAGAAGCAGCGAAGCTTTTTAAAACACCATGTAAAAATGATATGGTACGACGCATAAGTATATTTTCGACCTTGACCGGCATGCGATATTCCGACATTGCTAAGCTTACTTGGGGGGAAGTACAATACCGTAGAAGTGAAGGGTACTTTATACGATTTAAACAGAAGAAGACCGAGAATCAGCAAACATTACCGATTTCGGAAGAAGCGTTTAAGCTTTTGGGACAGAAGTCAGAACCATCATTAAAAGTATTTGAAGGTCTTAAAAAATGGGACATGGATCGTACCCTGCCAATCTGGATTGAAGAGGCAGGAATTGACAAACATATAACCTTTCATTGTTTTCGCCATAGTTATGCTACCCTTCAGATGGCGGCGGGAACAGATATATTTACTGTGTCAAAAATGTTAGGTCATAAGGATATCAAAACTACACAGATTTACACTAAGATAATTAATGAGAGGAAAAGAGAAACGACCAGTAAAATATCATTTGCGAAAATTGGTAACATAGATTTATAGTATAATAGCTCATTTTGCAGGTAGCAGTAATTTTTAATTGAATTAGCTCTATAGGAAAAATTGAGAGTTTAACGTTTTGATCTGTTATGGCTATGAATAATTTTGGTAATCACTAAATAGTACGTACCATACTATTTAGTGATTATCAATCTACAAATCTTTATCCGAAGGTAAAAGCTTTATTTATACAGGTTCAATAATATACATTACATTAATAATTTCCAAAGCAAATGCCTTTAAGCCTTAAACAAGAGCACTATAACAGAGTTAGTAGCTAAACAATTAGCTTTTGAATCTTCTTGTCAATAAGTTCTATAGACTCTTTTGTAACACCGGCATCTTTAGCAAACGATTTCCATTGCGAAACAACATCACCCACCTGTTCCAAGACTGCAGCCCCATTTTTCATACTGAATTCAGAAGCTAACTCCATAAGGTGTTTTCTTGTGGGATTTGCACTTTCACCTGCTATAGTGGTACTGTGCATACCATGGGATGAATTAGAATAGGTAAGGTCGTAAGCCGGCGCCAATTGCCAGTTACCTTTAGCATCCATCAAGTACGATATGTTTTTACTGTGATCGTGACGGTTATGGGTAAATATATTGAACGCCGCAATGCGTAGTATTTTTTCATGGCCTGCCACGTCCTGCTCCAGACGGAAGGTAGCATCCATAAGGTTACCGTAATCCATAGTGCTGTACCGAAAGTTATCTTTCAGCATACCGGCAGCTGAATGCAAATGCAAACGACTTTTACCTATCCTGTCAAAACGTTTGGTTCCAAAAAATACGTCACCCGATGCAGAGTTAAATAACTGGCTGCTTGCCATAGAAATACCTGCGGCTACCGCCATTTTATGGTAGGCATATTCTATCTGCGCAATATCCTGCCGGTCATTCGATGAAGGAAACTTGATAAGCCAGTGCTCGTATGATTCCGGTAACGTATCAACTCCGTGGATTAAATGCCCGCTTGCGGGATTATATCCTACAAGTATCTTAGGCCGCGCACCTCCCGAAGATCCTCCCATTTCATAAAGCTCGTCAATAATGGAAGAGGTGGCACCTTCCAGTACGGTATTCATTTCTTTAGAAATCGTGTCTAATTCAACCTGTAATATCTCTTGGGCTGAAGTTTCGATTTGCGGTCGGTAGGTTAACGCTCCCATACCTTTTAAGCCAACATAAGCCAGGCGTTGCAATGGGGTAACATCCTGCAAAAGGATGCCTTTTGCGGTTAATGTCCTGTCGAGCAATAAACGCCCCCAGCCATCCGGCAGGGAGTCGTAAAACACGCCAAACAAGCCTTCAAAGGGTTGGGTTGGGGCTGTATATATTTTATCGTTCAAAGTTAGGTGGAAAGGCGATATTTCGATACGGGACCTGATAAAATCAGTATAGTACTTAAAGAAAATACTCTTTCCTTCTTGTATTAGTTCGCCTATGGGAAGTTCTTCATTTCCAAAATCTATGGAAACAATAATCTTTTGAATTGGTTCCATGTTTATCGTGTTTTGCTACTGAATAATTTTTCCACTTTTTCAAGGTCAGCATCAATCTGGAATATCTGCGTAAAATCCCCAAGGCGGTTAAAAAAATAGGCTAGTTTTAAAAGAGATTCCAGCGATATTTGGCCTGAGGTTTCAAAGCGTTTCAGACTACCAAAAGATACACCCGAACGCTTCGACAATTCCAGTTGCGAAATATCATTCTTTTTGCGTAACTGTTGTGTCTTTACAGCGAGTTCTTTCATCACCGCGGCAGGACTCTTAATAACACCATATTTTGACATAGGTAGATAATATATTATACAAATATAGCAAATGTTAGCGAAATTGGATAATATATTATACACATTAACTATACTTGACCGTCTAAATATCTCCATAATTATAAAGCATTTTTACATTCATAGAATATGTATGCCACTTAAATAATTTTAATATAGTAATAGATTAATGAAGACAAGGTGAACCACGGTTACAACGTCCAATATATATTAACAAAATTTTACAAGAAAATACTTACCGATACAGAAATTAGCAATCCACTATTTAATGGCGGTTTAAGTAACAGAGGTACAAAAATGGTACATTTTTAAACTAACTATTACAAACTAAAACAAAGTAACCGTTACTGTTGATGGTTTCGAAGAGCATTAGCACTCTGAAACTTGTTGATAAGGCAAATATAAACAATTATAAATGTACGGTTGTAAGAAATAAAAAATCCTGCTCACTGCAGAGAAGGGTACAGTAATCGAAGATATAATACCTCTCTTACATTATTTGCAGAAATAAATAAATAGCTATATATTAGCGTTTTGTGTTCTTTTTTAAAGCTTTAAAGCAATCTGGATACTATATTGTCTGTACGTTTTATTTTAGATTTTATCTATTTTCATTTGCAAGAATTGGGGGCCAATTGTGAGTGGGTGGGAGGGTAACGAACCATGTGCTATTTTTGCCTTTCAATCATGACTTCTAATGATCCGAATTACTGAGCCAGAAATTCCAAAATGAATTTTAATTAAAGATGGCTATTTCGTGGATTATATTTCTCTAAGTTTAAAAATGATAACAATGAGAGAGTTTTTAATGTAAAAGTTCGAACCCCTGACAGCCCACACATTACCAAAACCTCAGTATTTACTGGGGTTTCGTTTTATAGTTTGAGGGAGAATCGAATTTTTTTAAGCTATAAAATAATTCATTTCTTTCTTAGATTCATTTTTTGCTTGTAATGATTTTTGTCGGAAATGTAAATTGTTTTATCTATTTCGCAAACGATTGAAGTTTTATCTTTGCTCAAAAGGAATACTTTTTTTACAATTACAATTTCTTTTTCTGTATCAATTCGGTTTCTAATGTCTGTAATCTCCTCTTCCGAAAAATCAAAATCTGCGTACAAAGTTGTTTTCCCAGGTCTTTTAAAAAGGATTGTTGTCGCCTTGTCCCACACTACGTAGTTGTTTCCTAAAATATTTGATAACTGCACCATGAAAATGGGATCGGTTGCCGAAGCCATACTTCCACCAAACATAGTTCCCACGTAATTTCTATTTTTATAACTTATGGGGAGTTTTAGTGCTACATGGAGAAGATCTTTGGAGACATGTGTGATTCTTCCTGTCGAACGCCTATACATTGGAGATAAATTAAATGCATACTTGAACAATTTGTCTTGGCCAATATATTTTTTTCCTATTTCTGCAACTTTTTGATAGAATGACATATTATTTCAGTTTTATAATTGATTAATAATTCCTAGAATAGTTTTTGTGGCTTCATCCCTTGAATAAATGCGGCTCATTTGTGCTAATCCCATAAACGAACTTAATATTTCGATGGCTTTACTATTGGAATTTTCTATAGGTTTAAATTCGTTATTACGTATTCCTGCTTCCAAAATGTCGGTGGTATATTGAATAACTATTTGACAAAATTCTATACTTTTTTCTTTAAGTGCCAGTTCTATGGAATTGACATCTGTGGAAAAAGTCCCCATTATACAAATTTTCTTTTCATTGATTAGCTTTATGTAATATTTTCCAAGAGATTGAAGCTTTTTAAGTTCCGTTAAGTTGGTTTGTTTTTTCTTTAAATCTTCAAAATAATCTATGTGAGATTCTACTATTGCAATTCCTAAATCTGTTTTTGTTGGGAAATGATAATGTATGGAGGCTTTTTTAATTTTCACTCTCGCTGAAATATCCGCATAGCTGAACGCATTATATCCTTTCTCGGTTAATAATTCTGTACCTACCGTTAAAATTAAATCTCGTGTATTCATATACCTACTAGTTGGTAGGCAAATATAGTGAACTTATTTAATGATGTGTGATTTTTTATAAAATTATTTTATATGCTTTGCGGGTATGAGTTGTAGGCTTCCCCCTTTTACTAAGATTTCAAACGTTGGTAAGCAATTGTTTTAGATAAACCCTCAAACATTAAAAACAGAGGTATTTACACCTAATTTTAGTGCCAATTATTGACAAATCTTGCAATAAATAATAAATTCAATATTCCAGAGGAAAAACAAAAAATCGCAATAGATAGCTATTAAGGCACTATTAATCAATTGTTTAAAATATAATTAAACAGGGTTAAAATGGCTACAAGGTGTTCGACTGTGATCCCTGACAGCCCACCATTAACAAACTCTTCACGAAACTAAATAGTTTTTTGGTTTATTTATCTCCCACGGAATTATAGTATTGTTAAATATAAACCTATTTACTAAACGTTATTCAGGCATGTACTTTTTGTGTACTATTGTAACACCTTATACCCGCTTCTTATAGCGCATATGCATCTGTTAAGAAGTAGATATACGCTGTAAGTAGCGGATATACATAGCAAGTTGTAATTTTAGAACAACACTTTGAAAAGAAAAAATGGCTTTAAAATGGACTATAAAAGAACTGCTGAAATAATAATTGACCTAAGAAATGCGGACTTAGCATTAAGAAATAAACTTGCTGAAAAAGGACAGCTAAGTGAAAATTATAACGAAGAAATGAAGGAATTGCATAAGAGAAATGCTAACACATTAAATGATATAATTGAGACTATTGGCTATCCAACAATAGACAAAGTTGGCAAAGAAGCAAACGAAGCGGCTTGGTTGATAATACAACACTCGATAGAACATCCTAAATTTATGAAGAAGTGTGCTAAACTATTGGAAATTGCAGTTTATGAAAACCAGGCAGACCCAAAAAATTTAGCGTATTTGATTGACCGAATAGCTGTATTTGAAGGCAAACCGCAACTTTACGGAACTCAATTTGACTGGGACGAAAATGAAACTCTAAGCCCAAATAAGTTTGACAACGTAATCAAAGTAAACGAGAGAAGAAAATCGATTGGACTTAACACTCTTGACGAACAAACAGAAATTATTCGTAAACGGATGCAGGATGAAAAGCAAAGACCACCGACTGACTTTAAAAGACGGAAACAGGAAATGGAAGAATGGAAAAAAATTGTCGGGTGGAAAAATGAAAGCTGCCATTAATACTGATTTTGCGTTATGCGGGTGACGTGCAACCTTGGATCATCGCGTTTCTATTCAAGTTCAGGGATTAATGATATTTTGCCTAACCCCTCTCAAACGCAAAGCCTCAAGCGTCAAATACTTTATTTTATGTTTTCGAAAAACGTTAAATAGGCGCAAGGTGTTCGACTGTGATCTCAAACCTTTAACATCACCAATGGTGGCGTGTTCTATTTGTACGAACTGTGGCCTAAGATAGCTGTCTGATTTTCAAATGAAGGTAGCACCGCAGCAAAAGTATAATTTGAAACCCCACAGCTATGAGCAGCTTTCAAGCTGAAGATTCGGTAATTTTTGTAATCTGTTGGGATTACGACCTCTTCACCGGTGCAACCAATGCAAGGCTTTTTGGCTTGAATGAATACAGAGGTGCCGAAAAGATGTTTTTATCAGTTTGATGAATATCGAATTAATAAAATTATACCTTAATTATTTTATATATATTATTCTATTTTTAAACCCACATTGTCTTTAATTAAATATGTGTTGGATCTCAAAAAGTTAATTAAAATAATGTAAATCAATAACCTGTATAATTTATATTTCGCTGAATACAGTCAAAGGGGCTCCTGAACCTTTATAGTTTTCCCAGTAAAATACGGGTGTTTTCAGAAATATAATTGAGTAGGTACACTCATAGGTCAACTCTTTATAGTCTTATAATTTAAAAAATAAATATAGTGATTTTTTAAACGAATTAATACCTGCCTGATTAATAATGAAGTATAGCTAAATATATTATTATATTACAGAAGCAGTAAGTATCTGTCCATTATTTACGAGGCTTCTAAAGAGTCGACGTGAAAAAGAGATACAACTTCTAAGAAGTATCGCAAAATAAAACAACACCATTTGTTGATGTTGTCAGAAATTCAGAAGAACCTTTGGGAAAAAATTATTTGTGCAAATTTATTATTCCTTCTAAGTTAATGCATTAATGTTAAAATTTATGTTTTTCCACGGATACGTTATATTATGGATACTAAAAGTTAAGGCATTCGTGCGGTGGATAAATTTTTCATCCCGATTCTTAGCCATTAAAAGGCAATAATAATATCTATAAAAATAATTACAATATCTTTGAATAAGTGAGTTATCAAAATAATATGCAATGATTTTTAAATTTAAGAGACACATAGCTGAAGTATTATCCTTTTTGATATTCATTGTAACACCAATTTCAGTTAAAAGCCAGGAAAGTGACTACCTCACAAAATTAAAGGGCGTTACCGACTCAGCCGCTGTTTATGATGCACGTAAAATTAAAACTATCGATAGCCTAAAAAGTGTTTTGTCAATAATTTCAGAGGGAGATTGTAAGAGAAAATTTGATGTCACCCAACAACTTTTTGACCAATACAGCGTGTTCAAACGTGATTCAGCATTTAACTATGCAATGCGGACAAAAGAAATAGCAGAAACGGTAGCCGATAAATCCTACTTGAAACAGGCCAATATAAACCTGGCCAATATAAGCGTTTCCGCGGGTATGTATAAAGAAGGACTGGATTATCTGTTTTCGGTAACGGATGAGGATATTGACGATAGTAATGGCTCATTATACTATGGCTTGCTGGGACGTTGCTATAGCGATATGGCAGATTACAGCAGCATACCATATTTCAACGAAAAATATAATAAGCTGGCACGTCAAAGCCGCATAAAAGCACTGGCCCTTACCGCTGAAGGTACTTTTTTTAATGCTTTTTTAAAGGCATTTAATGAATATAAAGATGGTGATATAGAGGATGCCGAAGCCGCATTTAAAGCATTGTTAATTACACATCCCGGCAAGCGGGATGAAGCACTTGTAAACTACATGCTGGGCGAAATATGCAATGGTTCCGGTAGAAATGCAGCTGCCATTGACTATTATACAAAATCTGCCATTACTGATGTAGAAACTTCAACAAAGGAATCGCTGGCACTTATCAGGCTTTCTGAACTTTTGTTTAAAAGGAAAGCTTTAGAGGATGCATCATGGATTATACGCAAGGCTTATGATGATGCCCTATTTTATGGGGCACAGCAGCGAAAATTGCAGGTAGGTGCGATTTTGCCGCTGATTGAAAAGGAAATTGTTGAGAATGTTGAGAGAGAGAAAAGGAGGCTATACCTGCAAAATATAATTGCAATTGCATTTTCTGTGGTAGTCATCTGTTTTTTTATACTCATCTTCAGGCAGTACAGGAAAATTCGAAAAGCCCGCAAAGTTATCGCTGGAGCAAATAATGAATTGGAAAAAATAAATGGCCAGCTGTTAAAAGTTAATGAGCAAGTAAGCACCCGAAATATAGAAATAGAGCTAATTAACGGCCGCCTGTTTGAAGCGAATAAAATTAAGGAAGAGTATTTGGGCTTTTTCTTTACAGAATATGACGATGTTTTTGAGAAGTTTAATGAGTTTATTTCAAATATTGCACAGGACATAGACACCGGTAATCCCGCAAAGGCTAAATCCCGCATATCGCGGTATGACCTTAAAAGGGAAAAGGAAAAGCTGCTTCATAATTTTGATACAGCATTTATCAACCTGTTTCCTAACTTTATCAATGAATTTAACGCGTTAATGAAAGAAGGTGAGGAGATAAGCCTGAAAGAAAATCAGATATTAAACAAAGAACTCAGGATATTTGCGTTGATACGTCTGGGTATAACCCACAATGAAAAAATTGCCCAGATTTTAGGTTATTCTGTCAATTCAATTTACACATATAAAACCAGAGTAAGAAACAAGTCAGTTGTAGAAAATGATAGTTTTGACAAAAGGCTTTTACAAAATACATCAATTCGAGCCTAAAATTATCTCTACTCATAATTCAATTCCTTTATTTTTCATTCAGAATATTGAAATTTAATCCCGTAAAAATTATCATATTTCCCATTTTAGTGCTAAATAATTTATTTTTACTGCTTTAAAATCTATATGCTTTATAACGTTGTAGTAAACTTAATATTTTGTTAATCAAAATATTAAGTTACCCTATTGTCTTAAAAAGTCTTGATTTTTCTTGACGCCATTTAGTAATGCATTTTTAGCTCTTCATTTTTTGTTCCTTTGTTTTGCCGGCAATGCTAACCCAAACTTTAAACATAAAACATTAGATGAAATTAACATTACGAATTGACAGTACGATAAAGCCTTCCCCGAAGGTTTTTCTGCGGCTCTTTTTACTTGCAGGGCTTTTAGGTGTAACACCATCTTTCGCCCATATGCATGTAAAGGCGTTTCAAAATCCGGCGCAGTCTCAAAAAATTTCCGGAATAATATACGATGAAAAGCACCAGCCCCTGCCTGGTGCTTCGGTGGTGGAACAAGGCACTGCTAACAGTACCACGACGGATAGTGATGGTAAGTTTACGCTTAACCTCACTACTGTAAACCCTGTGTTAGTTATCTCTTATATAGGATACACAGAACAAATTGTTCCTGCAACCGGGGCTTTGATAGAAGTACAGATGGAGACTGAAGCTACTACCCTTGAAGACATTGTTGTAATTGGATACGGAAAAGCGCGGGCAAAAGACCTTACGGGATCTGTCTCAACTATTGATCTTAATAAGACAAAGAACCAGCCTGTGGCTGATATTGGCCAGGCCATGCAGGGCCGGGCCGCCGGTGTGCAGGTTATTACATCCGGGGAGCCGGGTGGTAATGTAACTTTCCGTGTACGTGGCACAGGTACAATAGCTAACAATAACCCACTTATAGTGGTAGACGGCATGCCCCTGAATGGTGGGCTTAACCAGGTAAACATGAATGACGTGGAGTCAATTAGTGTGCTTAAAGATGCGTCTTCAACGGCTATATATGGTGCCCGTGGCGCTAACGGTGTAATTATTGTTACCACCAAAAGGGGAAGCAAACAGGAGGGTAGTACCCTTACATTTGACACATTCACGGGTATCCAGAATGCCGCTAACATGGTTAATGTACTTAACGCATCGCAATTTGCTGCCCTTAACAATGAAATGCTTACCAACGGCGGACTTACACCGAATCCTGCATGGACAGACCCTGCTACCCTGGGCAAGGGTACCGACTGGGTTGGGGCATTGTTTAACCCGGAATTAATGTCTAGTTATACATTAGCATATGGTAATAAAAGCGAAAAATCGAACCTGTATGTTTCAGCAAACTACTTTAAACAGAAGGGTATTGTGCTGGGTACCGATTATGAGCGTTTTATTGTTCAGTTTAATAGTGACACAAGGATAAATGAGCATATTAAATTTGGAAATAGCCTCAAGCTTGCGCATGATATAAAGAGCCGTGGCGACTACAATATACAAAATGCGTTACTTGCTAACCCCACACAAAGCATTACCGACGATACAGGCAATTATACAGGGCCAACAGGAAACCCGTTACATTCCGGTGATATACTAAACCCCATAGGGCAGGCCAAAAGGGTGGAGACCACAACCAAGGGCTATAACCTTCAGGGCAATATTTTTACCGAGATTACTTTCCTTAAAAATTTTACTTTCAAATCGCTTGGCGGACTAGAGGCAAATTTTTGGTTTGACCGCACCTGGTCGCCTAAATATTCCTGGGGCTCAGATGTGCAGGCAAACTCCTACCTGTCCCAGGCTACTAACAGGAGTATTACCTTACTGTGGGATAATACCGTAACCTATGATGCACGTTTTGATAAACATCACCTTAATGCTGTTGTAGGCAGCAGTGCCCAGGAAAATAAGTATGAATTCCTTAACGGGTCGATACAAAAATTTGCCAGCGACAATACCCAGCAGATAGACAACGGCACATTACAGCCTACTGTAGGAGGTAATGCATCAGAATGGGCATTAATGTCATATTTGGGCAGGGTAAATTATGATTATGACGGCAAGTACTACATTACAGGTACCATTCGCCGTGACGGCTCGTCAAGATTTGGGCAAGGCAATAAATGGGGCTGGTTCCCTTCGGCTGCGCTTGCATGGAGGATATCTTCTGAAAAATTTATGGAAAAAGCCACTGCTGTAAACGACCTTAAACTGCGCCTTGGTTATGGTATTACCGGTAACCAGGAAATAGGCAACTATGCATTTTCCTCGTCTTATAATACGGTGTTGTACAACTTTAATAACAGTTATGTTAGCGCTGTGGTACCTACCGTTTTACCCAATACCAATGTTAAGTGGGAAGGGCAGGAACAGTTTAATGCAGGCCTCGACGCCGCATTTTTAAACAGCCGCATTAACCTGACATTCGATGCCTATGTTAAGAATACCAATGATATGCTTGTGCCTATGTCGGTGCCGGTAACCTCAGGTTATTCAGATATTTATGTGCCGTCTATCAATGCCGGTAAAATTGTCAATAAGGGTATCGAGCTTTCGCTTTCCACAAAAAACCTGACGGGAGAATTTCAGTGGGGAACAGATGTAGTATTCTCTTATAACAAAAATAAAGTAGAGAACATTAACGGAAATACACCGATAATCACAGGAAGTACCGGGCTTAACAGCAGCATTTCGCTTATACAGGCAGGCTATCCCGTAAATGTATTTTATGGTTATGTAGCTGATGGTGTTTTCCAGACACAGGCTGATGTAAACAACCATGCCGTACAGATGCCGGGAACCAACCCCGCCACGAGTACCGCACCGGGCGACATACGCTTTAAGGACCTGAACAGTGACGGTATCATTAATGATAAAGACAGGACGTTCCTGGGTAACCCTAACCCTAAGTTCACCTACTCGCTAAACAATACCTTTTTGTATAAGAATTTTGACCTGAGTATTTACTTCCAGGGTACGTACGGCAACGATATTTATAATGCCAACCGCATGTATACAGAGTCTATGTCAATAGTAAACAACCAGACAACGGAAACCCTTGGCCGCTGGAACGGAGTGGGGACATCTAATACCATGCCGAGGGCCGTTTATGGCGACCCTAACAGTAATGCACGGGTATCAAGCAGGTTTGTAGAAGACGGCTCGTACCTGAAGCTGAAAAATATTAACCTGAGCTATACTTTTCCTGAAGCGACTTTTAACAAAGTGTTTTCGTCAGCCAGGATCTATTTTTCAGCACAGAATGTATTTACCATAACCGATTACAAAGGTTTCGACCCTGAAGTATCGGTAAGCGGTATAGACAACAATGTATACCCCGTTACCAGGATATTTTCTTTAGGATTAAACGTTGCATTTTAAAAAGATATGAAAATGAAATATACTAAGATTTGTTTACTGCTTTTATTATCACTTTCATTAATACAATGCAGTGATGATTATTTAGATAAAACCCAGCCTGATACCATTAATACGGGCAATTATCCCACTAACGCCGAAGAACTCGTTACGTTAGTTAACGGTGCCTACCAGCCGCTTCAATGGGCCAAGCTATATAACTTAAGGATGTGGACTACCGATATCTTTGCCGGAAACAGCGTAGTAGGCGCAGGCGGCGGCGAAGATGGTATTGAGACCACCAACCTTTCAAATTTTGTAACCAATAGCGCTAACGAAGGCGTGCTCGACCTTTGGCGCGGGCCGTGGCCGGGAATACTACGTGCTAATATTGTTCTTAAAGTAGCGCAGGGCCTTAGCATTGATGAAGCTGTAAAGAACCGCAGCCTTGGCGAAGCTTATTTTTTAAGGGCACACTACTATTTTATACTCGTACGCTTTTTTGGCGATGTGCCACTCATAACAGAACCGCAAAGCTCTGATAGTAACCTGTACCCGTCGCGTACTCCGGCTAACGAGGTGTACGAACAAATAATCAGCGACCTTGAAAATGCTGTGGCGTTGCTGCCTGTAAAACAGGAATATACTGATGCCGATAAAGGGCGTGCCGCTAAAGGAACCGCTATGGGTATGCTGGCTAAAGTGCATCTGACGCTGGGCCACTGGCAGGAAGTAGTAGACCTTACCTCCCAGCTGGAGAGCATGGGGTACAGCCTGAATACCAACTATGCCGATAATTTCAAAACTGAAACCGAAAATTCTAACGAGTCGTTGTTTGAGGTGCAGTATGTGGCTAATGCCGGTTATGATTTTTGGAGTAACGAGAACCAGGCTTCGTGGGCCAGCGCCTTTATGGGGCCAAGGAGTTCCGGCCTCGTGGCGGGAGCGTACGGCTGGAACCAGCCCACCCAGGAGTTTGTAAATAACTATGAGGCAGATGACCTGCGCAAGGACGCCACTATATTTTATGAAGGCGGCCCTGCTTTTGATGGCCAGCAATACAGCCCATCATGGTCGATTACAGGATATAATGTACGCAAATTTTTAGTGCCGCTAAGCACAAGTCCATCGTTTGATAACAGCCCGCTTAACTTCCCGGTGCTGCGTTATGCCGATGTACTACTGATGAAAGCTGAGGCGCTTAACGAACTCGGGCAAACATCATTGGCACAAACCCCTCTAAACCTGGTACGTAATCGCGCAGGCCTTGAGGATATTGCATCGGGCATGAGCCAGGCCGATTTCAGGAATGCGGTATTAAAGGAACGCCGCGTTGAGCTGGCATTTGAAGGCCACCGCTGGTTTGACCTTATCCGTGTAAACAACGGCCAATATGGTCTTAACTTTTTACACTCCATCGGTAAGAATAATGCTGATGAACACCACCTGTTGCTTCCAATCCCGCAGATAGAGCGCGACCGAAACCCTAACTTAACGCAAAACCCAGGTTATTAAATTTAGCATCATGAAAAAAATTAAACACATAAAATTTTGGGCTGTCCTTCCGCTTGTGGCATTGCTCCTTGTCTTTGGCTGTAGCGATGATGATCTTCAAAATAATATCCCACAGGCAGGGTCATTGCAACTGTCGGTTTCGGCTAACCAAATGGTACTGGAGCCCAGCATGTACCTTAACAATTTTAAATTTTCGTGGACTACAGGCACAAGTGCGGGTACCGGATCTTCTATATCCTATAAGCTGGAAATAGACAAGGCAGAGAATAATTTCTCTAACCCCATTGAGTACGATTTTGGTACCAATAAATATGCATTCGACCTTAATGTAGCAACGTTAAACCAAATACTCCTTACCACATTCGGTGCACAGGCCGAGATGCCCATAGCCTTACAGGCACGGATTACAGCTACATTTGCAGATGGCAGCGTTAGTCCGCAAAGGTCTGTAGTTGATTTATTATTTACACCATACCGCACCTTGACCACCACATTGTATATTGTGGGTGATGCGACGCCTAATGGCTGGGATGTTGCCAATGCCACCGCTTTGGTACCATCGTCTAACAATCCTGCCGAGTTTGTGTATAATGGTGAACTGAGTAGCGGCAACTTTAAATTCGCTGTTAGCCAGGAGGACTGTTGGTGCCAGGATTTTTACACAAAAGACGGTGCCGATGCCGGTAAGATAGTGTACAATCAGGGAGGCAGTGGCGAAGACCTGCAATGGACGATTACTGAATCTGGTATGTATGAGGTTACTGTAAATGTGCTTACGCTGACTATCACTATAGAGGCTGTGGATGCACCGCCGTTTACGCAATTGTGGATTGTAGGCGATGCCAGCCCAAGCGGGTGGAACATTGATTCTCCACAGGCATTTACCGCAACTGATAACCCGTTCATTTTTACGTACGAAGCCACGCTTACGCCCGGTGTTTTTAAAATACTTGCCGGTGCCACAGGAGACTGGTGTGGGCAGTGGTATAGGCCACTTGTCGATAACCAGGTACTTACAGAAACAGGTGTTGCCCAAAATTCCGGATGTGATGTAGATAATAAATGGCAGGTAACTTCTGAAACGGCTGGCAGGTATAAAATTACGCTAAACACATCAACCAACGTAATTCAAATTACTCCTGTGGATGTATATATGATAGGCGATGCCACACCAAATGGGTGGAGCATGGGCGCCCTTGCACCTATGAGCAAAAGCGGCAGTACGTATACCTGGACGGGTAACCTTGCCGCAGGCGAATTTAAATTTACCAAATTTAATACTAACTGGTGTGAAGGTACCGAGATCGTGGCGGCTTCTGCAAACCAAAGCATTACCAATACAAACTTTAACTACCGTAATAATTGCGAAGGCGATGATAATAAATGGGTGGTAACCGCTGCTCAAGCAGGCACACATACCATAACGTTAAACCTGGACACTAATACGCTTACCATTAACTAAAATGATAAAAATAAAAATAACAGGGCTACTGCTTGCCGCGGTTTTGGCAACTGCCATTGCCTGTAATGATGATGAGGGCGGCGCGATACACTACACGTCCGATCCGGTTGCAAATACTTTGGAGTTAGCTACAGATAAAGCAGCGTACAATCCTGGCGATGCCATTACTTTTACAGTAGATAAAATCTATGATAGCGCTTTTATAAGGTACATGCATTTAGGTACGGTACTGGAAGAGGTACCCCTGACGGGAACCAGTTGGACGTGGACACCACCCTCGCAGGATTTTCAGGGGTATATGGCTGAAATTTTTATCAGGAATGCTGATAATACGGAAGAAGTTGTTGCTACGGTGGGTATTGACGTATCGTCTGACTGGGCTAAATTTCCACGTTACGGCTTCCTGTCCGAGTATGGACAGATGAGCGAAAGTGAGATGGCATCCGTTATAGGCAACCTTAATAAATACCATATAAATGGTATCCAGTTTTACGACTGGATGTACCGCCAGCACCAACCGCTTGCAGGTACAGTTGCCAGCCCTATGGGCATGTGGAACGATATAATGAACCGCGATACCTATAAAAGCACTATAGACGGATATATTGCCCAGGCACATAACAAGAACATGAAAGCCATGTTTTATAACCTTGCTTACGGTGTACTTAGTGATTATGATGCCACGGCAATAACACCGCAAATGTTTATTTACAAAGATGCTAACCATACCACTAAGGATGTCCATGAGCTTGGCGCACCTTTTATCAGCAATATCTACCTGACGGATCCTGCCAATACCAGCTGGCAAAGCTACCTGGCACAGAAGACTAACGATGTATACAACGTGTATGATTTCGACGGGTACCATATCGACCAACTAGGAGATAGGGGCAATGTCTACAAATATGATGGCAGTAGTGCTAGCCTTGATAATTCGTACCCATCGTTCATATCGGCCATGAAAGCTGCAACACCCGGTAGAGATTTGGTTTTTAATGCTGTAAATCAGTACGGTCAGCAGCAGATGGCTAACAGCCAACTTGATTTTTTATACACGGAAGTGTGGTCGCCAAACGAAGGCTTTAAAGACCTGACCGATATTCTGGCAAATAATGCGTCATATAGTAACGGTACAAAAAACACGGTGCTTGCAGCGTATATGAATTACAACAAGGCTAATGGGCAGGGTATTTTTAATACGCCTGGTGTCTTGCTGGCCGATGCTGTGATCTTTGCTTTCGGGGGATCGCACCTTGAAATGGGCGAACACATGCTGGCTAAGGAATATTTCCCAAACAAGAACCTGAGCATGACCGCTGAGCTTAAAGTTTCATTAGCGGAATACTATGACTTCTTGGTAGCCTATCAAAACCTGCTTCGCGATGGCGGTACGTTTACCCAGCCAGCAATAAGCACCGGCGATGGTAAATTGAATTTAGGCAGCTGGCCACCAAGTATGGGTAAGGTTGCTGCTGTAGGTAAACAGGTAGATAGCAAACAGGTGGTACACCTTATAAACTTTACCAATGCCAATTCCCTCAACTGGCGTGATACCGATGGCAACCAGAATGTCCCTGCCGATATCAAGCAGGCTATGGTAAACCTACAGGTAACAGGCACCCCTGCAAAAGTGTGGTACGCATCGCCGGATTATAATGGAGGTGCGCCTACGGCCATAAACTTTACACAAAATGGAAATTCCATCAACTTTAAAGTCCCCTTCCTGAAATACTGGGGAATGATTGTGGTAGAATAAAATTAATCAATTGGGTTGATTAATGTAAAGTGCCCCTGTGTGAGCGGGGGCATTTTTATAATGCTAAACTTTACAATGTAATGCAATACAATACAGATACAGGTGTGCTGCGCACCCTACTTTTAACAGCAGGCCTTTTAGCAGCAATCTCGTGCTCAAACAGTTCTAAAATACTCTATACTTCAAAAGCCTATACACTATACAGCAATAAGGTAGTTCAGGGTAAAAATGAGGCAATCGTGCAGACCACCGGGCACATCTCATCCAATTATCAAAGTACCGCCAGCAGCTTCTTTCCGCGAAAAGTAAATTTTAAGATCAGCATTAACGAGAAGGACATGGAGATGACACCGGGCAAAGACCACTCCATTATAATAGGTAATGAGCATGAATCGCCGATAGTAACATTTGGCAAGCTGATGCAGTATGGTACCGTAACGGAGGTTAAATACTTGCCGACTAATTATGAATATACATTCAGGGTAGATATGGGTGAGGTTATCAGGCAGTTTAATGAGAAAGGCTACTATACCGCATATGATGGCAGCAAACTAGCAAAGGCTGATTTTAAAGGATTTTATATTGCAGGAGATGCCCGTCCTTTAACATGGGATTTTTCCAACCTTGATGAGAACAACCTTAAGCTGCAGGACCCGGATGGTGATACTATCTATGAGCTAAAAGTGCTTTTAAATCCGGTAGCCAGTGGTGCCGGTGCAGTAAAGGACTGGAAACTGAGCCGTGATATGTCTGGCAAGCCCGCATATACCTCAGATCAACCTATTGTGGATGCCCTTTTTAAAATGAGTACCGAAGAAGCCCTCATTAACATAGAACCCGACAGCACATTCAGAACCGGCGCAAAATGGGACGGTGTATGGACACGCGACATCAGCTACAGCATACTTTTGGCTTTTGCTTACCATCAGCCTGACGTTGCCAAGATTAGCCTTATGAAAAAGGTAAAGCGCGGCCGCATTATTCAGGATACCGGGTCGGGTGGGGCATGGCCGGTATCGTCAGACAGGACAACATGGGCACTTGCAGCCTGGGAAATTTACAAAGTTACAGGCGATACAGACTGGCTTAAAAACAGTTATACCATCATCAAAAATACATTGGATGATGATTATAAGACCCTTTATGATGCTAAAACCGGGCTATACAGGGGCGAATCTTCGTTTTTGGACTGGCGTGAGCAAACCTATCCTAAGTGGATGGACAACCGCGATATTTACGTTTCTGAAAACCTGGGTACTAATGCAGTACACTACAAAACCCTTACAATACTTGCCGCTATGGGCAGGATACTGGGTGAGGATGTTGCCGTATATGAAACCCGTGCAGAAGAAATAAAAGCAGCTATTAATACTAATTTATGGCAAGGAGATAAAGGTTATTATGCACAGTACCTATATGGCCGGAGCAGCCTCAGTGCATCACCAAGGTTTGAAGCTTTAGGCGAAGCATTGGCTATCCTTTTTGAGATTGCAGATGAAAACAAGGCAACAAAGATCATTGCTGAATCCCCCGTAACGGAATTTGGTACCACCTGTATCTACCCTCAAATACCCGGGCTGCCACCCTATCATAATAATGCGGTATGGCCTTTTGTACAATCGTATTACAACCTTGCGGCAGCAAAAGCCGGTAATGAAACGGTACTTAATTTTGGGCTTGCTTCAATATACAGGCCTGCAGCACTCTTTCTTACCAATTATGAGAATTTTGTGGCAACAAACGGCGATTATGTTGGGACAGAAATCAATTCAGACCACATGCTGTGGAGTATGGCTGGAAACCTGGCTATGGTGCACCGCGTGTTTATGGGCATGGAGTTTACAGAGGATGGGATACTATTTCATCCCGCTGTGCCTAAACAATATGACGGTGTTAAAAAGTTGGAGCATTTTAAATACAGAAATGCAGACCTGACTATAACCGTTAAAGGCCACGGTAACCGTATTTCAAGTTTTAAGCTGGATGATAAATTACAAAACAGCTACTTTATACCCGGTACAATTTCAGGCAGCCATAACATAGAAATTGTAATGCAAAACAATGATTTTAGCGGGCGCATAAATCTTGTAGATAACCATTTTAGTACAACAACCCCCCAGGTCAAACTTGGTGGGAATAATCTGATTTGGCATGCTGTAGAAGGTGCTGTGTCTTATAAGGTGTTTAAAAATAGTGTTGTGATCGGGGAGGTTCAAAACCCCTCTTATCCTATACTAAATGATACGTTTGCAGAATATAAAGTGAGTGCTACAGATGCTAAAGGATATGAAAGCTTTACATCAGAACCTATACTTATTTATCCGGCAGGTGCTGAACAAAAAAAACAAATAGAAGATGTTGCAGGCAAGTCGGCCAAAAGTTATATCAACTTTGAAGGTACCGGTTTTTCTGAATTTTCAAAAACCAATAATCGCGAAGTTACCCTGAAAGTAAGCGTAGCTTCAGGGGACAACTATCATGTAGATTTTCGTTATTCAAACGGTAACGGCCCGTGGAATACCGATAATAAATGCGCCATAAGGAGCCTGTATGCTAATAATGACTATCAGGGTGTAGTGGTTATGCCGCAACGTGGGGCAGGCGAGTGGTCAGACTGGGGATATACCAACAGTTACTCAATACCATTACATGCTGGTGAAAATACGATTAGAATTGTGTTTGAAGACTGGAATAATAATATGAATGCTGATGAAAATACCGCGATGCTTGATTTTATGCGCATCATCAAAATGAATTAACCGCCTCTTAACCAATTAAACATACTATCATGAAAAAATATGCTATTTGCATTATACTACTTCTCACATTCCTTCCTCAGTTTGCTTTCGCCCAGAATGCAGCTGCTAAAGAGCAGACGCTGGGCAACTGTTCATCGTATGCTGTAAAGGGCAACCAAGTTGTTTTTACCTGCGAGAATAATGCAAAAGTACAATTGCAGCTGTGCAGTGGCGAGGTACTTAAAATATGGGCATCGGCTACGGGGAATTTTACCCGAAGCAATCCCTCATTTGCCGTTATCAATGAAGACCTGGGCGGGAGCGGGGCCATTGAAGTTAAAGAAGAGGTTTCGGCTTATGAAATATTTACCGCCTCGCTTCGCATCCGTGTAAACAAAGCCCCGTTTAAATTGCAGGTTTTTGATAAGTACCAAAAACTCTTGTTTAGTGATTATAACGAAAGAGGATTTGTAAAGCAGGGTACCCGGTTAACAGCTTATAAGACATTGCGAAGTGATGAGCAGTTCTTTGGCCTGGGCGAAAAATCTGGCCCGCTCAACCGCCGTGGGCGCAGCTATAAAATGTGGAATAGCGACCAGCCCTGCTACGGAGTTACTGAAGACCCGCTATATAAGAGCATTCCTTTTTTTATGAGCAGCAACCACTATGGGATCTTTTTTGACAATACCTATAAAACCGAGTTTAAATTTGGTAGTGAGAGTAATGACTACTATTCTTTTGAAGCACCTGAAGGTGAGATGGTATATTACTTTATGTATGGTAATGATTATAAAGAGATCATTAAGAATTACATAGGCCTTACAGGTAAACCCATTATGCCGCCCAAATGGGCATTGGGTTTTGCGCAATGCCGCGGTAATTATACCCGCGAAGACCAGGCTCGGGAGATAGCCGCCGAATTCAGGAAGCGTAAAATTCCGTGCGATATTATTTACCAGGATATTGGATGGGTAGATGGGTTACAGGATTTTGACTGGAAAAAGGGGAACTATAGCAACCCCAAGCAAATGGTAGGCGACCTGGGAAGTATGGGTTTTAAAATGATTATTTCGCAAGACCCTGTTATATCGCAGGCTAATAAAAAACAATGGGATGAAGCCAATGGCAAAGGTTACTTTACGACAGACATCCGTACTGGGAAAACATACGATATGCCATGGCCTTGGGGCGGTAATTGCGGTGTGGTAGATTTTACGAAACCTGAAGTAGCCGACTGGTGGGGCGCCTACCAACAAAAGCCTTTAGACGATGGCGTTCGTGGTTTCTGGACCGATATGGGTGAACCTGCCTGGAGCAATGAAGATGCTACCGATCGGCTGAATATGAAACACTACCTTGGTATGCATAGCGAAATACATAATGTATATGGTTTTACCTGGGATAAGCTGGTCACCGAGCAATTTTATAAGCGCAACCCGAACAAGCGTATTTTCCAGATGACACGCGCGGCATATGCGGGGCTGCAGCGTTATACCTTTGGGTGGAGCGGCGATTCCGGTAACGGGAATAACGTATTAGAAGGATGGCAGCAAATGGCTAACCAGATACCTGTAGGGCTATCAGCAGGTATGGGTCTTATCCCTTTTTGGGCGTGTGATATTTCTGGCTATTGTGGAGAAATAAAAGATTATCCTGCAATGGCTGAGTTGTACGTACGATGGATGCAGTTTGGTGTTTTTAATCCGCTTACGCGTGCGCACCATGAGGGGAATACAGCAGTTGAACCATGGCTTTTTGGTAAAGATGCAGAGGATATTACGCGCAGCGCGATTGAACTAAAGTACACATTATTCCCCTATATTTATACCTATGCCCGTGAGTCGCATGATACCGGGTTGCCGCTAATGAGGGCAACAGTGTTGGAATATCCTAATGACACAGAGGCCTATAAACTCAACGGGCAGTTTATGTTTGGGAAAGAATTATTGGTAGCCCCTGTAGTTGAAAGAGGGACTATAACTAAAGATGTGTATCTGCCTGAAGGTGAGTGGTTAAATTTTAATGATGGGAAAACAGTATACCGTGGCGGAAAATGGCTGACGGTTGATGCACCGCTTAATGTGATCCCCCTATTTGTAAAAAGGTGTAGTATTATCCCTACCATGCCTGTAATGCAATATATTCATGAAAAACCAAATTACCCCATTAGCCTTGAGGTGTTTCCTGGTAATGTAAATCAGGAAGCTGCGTTTACATTATATGAAGATGATGGAGAAAACCGGGACTACGAAAAAGATATTTATTGCAAAACTAAGTTTACCTGCCTTACCGTTAAAGAAGGATTTAAATTTACTATAAAGGCACGTGAAGAAAGTGGCTTTGTGCCACAGGCACAACATAATTATATAATTAAAATACATTCCGCAGGCAAGCCAAAAAATGTCATTGTGAATTCAGCAAAAGCTAAAAAAGTAAAACCAGCCGATTTAGATAAACTAGCAGATAGTAATTTTGGAACAGTAAGTTTTAGTTATGATGAGAATACAAGAATACTTTATTTAAAAGTACCGGATACAAAGAACCAAATTACAATGGAAATTATCTATTGAACATTGTGTCCCGTCCTGAAATAGCGATACATAAAAACCTTCATTATGTCAGAAGATAAGAATTATGTAAAACGCACCCAGCGGGATTATACAATGTCGCTTAAGTTACAGATCGTTGGCGAAATTGAACGTGGCGAACTATCTGTTACACAATCCAGAAAAAAGTATGGAATACAAAGCTATGCTACTGTTTTGGGTTGGCTCAGGAAATATGGTAACTTTGATTGGGAAAATCAAACACCATCAAATATGCCAAAGACACCTGAACAGCGAATTATGGAGCTTGAAGCCAAGGTTAAGCTTTTGGAAAAGCAGAAAGCCCAGCTTGAAAATCAAAATTATATATCCGATTCTAAAGCCATCATTTTTGATATGATGATAGACCTTGCAGAAAAGGAATACAATATTGATATCCGAAAAAACTTACCACCCGGACAATCCAATCCTTTAGTGAAAAAAGGCAGGAAAGCATAAGCTTTAGCTGTGGCTTGTTCGGGATAGGCAGGCAGGTTTATTACCGAAGCATTAAGCGTACCAGGCTCAGGAGAAGCCTGGCAAAACAGGTTGTAGCACTTGTAGAAGAACATCGTATAACCCAGCCCCGGCTTGGGACACGCAAGCTATATCATATTCTTGATACTGAACTTAGGAAGTTAAAAGTAGGCAGGGATAAGTTCTTTGATATTCTAAAAGCAAATCATTTATTGATAAAGCCCAAAAGGAGTTATCATGTTACTACATGGTCGCATCATCGCTTTAGGAAACATCCTAACTTAATAAAAGAGTTAGATATTAAAAGGCCTGAACAGGTATGGGTGTCAGACATTACCTATATAGGCAAACGTGAGAAACCCTGCTATTTAAGTTTAATAACAGATGCTTATTCAAAAAAGATAGTAGGATATGAGGTATCTGATTCTCTTAGCACCCAAGGCTGTCTTAATGCTTTAAAGATGGCTCATCGAAACAGGATGTTCAAATCGGATTCATTAATACATCATTCAGACAGGGAAATACAATATTGTTCAGACGAGTATCAGTATTTATTAAAGAAATGTAATCTAAAGTGCAGTATGACTCAAAACTCAGACCCTTATGAAAATGCAGTAGCAGAAAGGATGAATGGCATATTAAAACAAGAGTTCATGATTGATAGGTATCATCTTGAATTACCTTTAATGAAGAAGCTGGTAGCAGAGGCTGTAGATAAATATAACCGGATCAGGCCGCACTGGTCAAACCATATGCTCACACCGATGCAGATGCATCAACAGAACAAAATAGAAATGAAAACATATAAAACAAAAAACAGAAGTAACTCTAAAGCTACTTCTGTTTAAAAAAATGTACTTTTATCAGTATTAATCCTGTATCACTATATCAGGACTAGACATTGTGTACAAATTAAAAGCCTGCATAAAATAAGCAGCTTTTCTTTTAGTGGGGAGCCGCCGTGAATCGAACATTGTACGTAAACCTGGTAAATTCCGGGCTTTAGCAGTATTAATTAATGAACTGCACCGATACTGCGACAGAATACGTATATCTTAAAAGATTCTTCGAGAAGCTCTAACTTTAAAGAACGTGATATTTTTTAAAATTTACATATTGATTATTACGGTAAACAATTTGGCAGAATGGCTGAAAAAAGAACCGGTAGCCCCGGCTTATCTGGCAGCGATGCCTTTACGGCCGAATCATTTATGAACCCAAGGGAACAGTACGGATGTAGAGCCATGGAATATGCCATTTTTCCTTACCCTATCCACTGATATCGTCAATTGCGGCGGGCAAAACTTCTATTATCAAGCTTTCCGAGCAAATAATTAATTAAAGGCATAACGGATACGATAAATAGTGCGCCCTAATACCTTTTTAGTTTCAGTGGGAACGGGCTAGTCGCAATCGTTACTTATTGGTAACCGGCAGCACGTGTTCATTCCATTCTTTCATGCCGCCCGCATATTTTTTTACATCTTTAAACCCATTTCTGGCCAACAGGGATTGGGCAATGGCAGCCCGGTCGCCACTCTGGCAGTATATCACTGTTTTTTTGTCTTTATCAATTGTATCAAGGTTATCCTCAAGGGTACCTACAAACACATTTTCAGCACCCTGGATATGACCGGCAATATATTCGTTCTCACCACGTACATCGATCACCTGCACCCCCTGAAGCCCTAAATAGTAGTGGAATTGCTCCATGTTAATGACCTCACTGCTTTCCATTGGGATTCCCAACGCATCAATATTTTCCACATAACCAAAGATGTTATCCAGGCCGATGCGCATCAGTTTCCGGGTTAGGCCATCCATCTGGCTTTCATCGGCAACAAGGATAAATTCTTCCTGGTAGTTAAGTAGCCAGCCACACCAGGTAGCAAAGGCATTGTTGTCCTGTATGTTGATGCTGCCCGGTAAGTGCCCTTTTGCAAACTCAGCCTTACTTCGGGTATCTATCACCTTGATGCCTTTGTTGTAGGCATGGTTAAATGCTTCCGTGGTCAGCTTCTGGTGGACAGGCACTTTGATCAGTAACGGGCGGTCGACTTTGTTGAGGTGCTTCATCATGGCAAAATACTTCGGTGGTTCTGGCTGCCCTTCAAGGAGGTAGGCCACAAAACCTGCGGGGTTATTTTCATACTGAAACGCCCAGTTGCGTATTTGTTCGTAGCCTACCGTTGAGCTTGGTACTGCGCCGAGCGATTTACCACAGGCTGAACCGGCCCCGTGCCCGGGCCACAGCTGTACGTATCCTGGCAGTGCCGTGAAGCGCCGGATCGATTCATACATTTGCCTAGCACCTTTTTCCTGTGTACCTGCAAAACCTGCAGCCTTTTCCAAAAGGTCGGGGCGGCCAATATCGCCCACAAATACAAAGTCCCCGGTAAATACCATCACAGGCTGATCGGTGGCCGGTTGGTCGGTCAGTAAAAAGCTGATGCTCTCCGGCGTATGGCCCGGTGTGTGCAGTACTTCCAGGGTAA
>Ga0247813_10000185_pt1 | contig 71996 bp, 100 predicted proteins | sample UWRJL169409C1_FD_180719 | JGI IMG/M metagenome (GOLD analysis project Ga0247813, IMG submission 180719) | Plant litter microbial communities from Arlington Agricultural Research Station in Wisconsin, United States - UWRJ-L169-409C-1 | ecosystem: Environmental > Terrestrial > Plant litter >... | reverse complement strand
GTCATCACCAACAGTGGCCTTCAGCGTGGTGAAATACGAAGGAGACACCGAGAGATACTCAGCACGGGTCAGGAGATAGGTGCGGTAAAACGCCTCGCCATTGCTGTCCTCGAAATTGTAGAGGTCTTGGTTGATCCGGTCGGCCGCGTAGTAGAAATCGTAGAGTTTCCCCGCATCATCCCCCGCAGGCTTCACGAACACCAGCTTGTGGCTCGGCCATGTGGCGGTGTCGTAGTGCGGATCACCATACTCCGGCTCAGGGGTGGGCATTGCCCCCCTTTCGATGAAAATGACATCCGTTTTCAGCGGGCTGATGCGGCCCGGGCCGTTCGGTGTAGGATACGAAATGACGCGGGTTCTCGCGGGATTGTCCGGGCCGATCACCGAATCCTCCGGGTAGGCTCGGGACTCGGTGACAATGAACCAGTTCGTCGTTGGCTGGATCAGCTCACGGAAGATGCCGGAAGCCTGAAGGCCCCAGTAGGCGTTGCCGGGATCTGCGGCGAGAACTTCGATGGCAGTGCCATCAACCAGTTCACCGCGATAGTACCAATTCGAGACGCTGTATTTACTGCGACCCGTCTGAAGATCGAGCTTCACTTCGGAGATGGGCGTCCGACGCGCATACACCATATGCTCGACGATAAAGAGTGAATTCAACTCCTGCTGATCCATCAGACCCTGCTTGCGTCCGGCCAGAACGAATCCCGGAACCGTGGCGTCGTCGCTGCCAGGGGCAAATTTGCCCACTGGAACGTTGGGCATCGCCGCGCCCATCGCCGGAGCTTGGGCATCAAACTCACTGCGTAGCGTCACATAGTCTCGGCTGACCGTCTCAAACCGTTCGCCGCCGATGTCGGCGTCCGTCCGTTCGAAATTGTAGAGATCCTGGCACTCCCGGCGTGCCGCGTAGTAGCACTTCTCCAGACCTTTGTCATCCGCCGGAGTGACGAAGACGAGGAAATGGTTCGGGTACTTGGTTTTGTCGGGATGTGGGTCTCCGTAGTTCCAAAGGGCATTCTTCGGCAGGTCGCTGTTCTGTGTCTGATAGAAAATCAGATCAAGAGGAAGCGGAGTCGGGTAACTCTTTACTTGGGACCGCTCGTTCGATAAAGGCATCTCGGGACGAGTTAATACTTATTTGCAACGAGGGTCAAGACCTGCATTCCGCACCATTTGTGTGCAAAATGCCTTTATTTCGGCATCCACTTCTTGATGAGCTTCTCCGTGTACGCCGCACGACGACGCATCAGAACCTCCAACCCAGTGTAGCCAAACAAGAAACCAACACCCGTCACCAGGGATGCGATGCCTCCCAGAGCCACCAAACTGGTGTGGGCGGACTCCCAGCCGAAGTAGTTTACCACAGGGTAGGTGACGAAAATACCGAACAACAGGGAGACTCCGGCGCGGCCGATGATGACGCGAATGGTTTCCCCATCTCCTTTGAGACCAAGGGTCAAAAAACCACTGGTTACGAAGGCCGCGCAGAGGGTGATGAAAAACCAACGCTGCTCCGCCGGGCTGACCGCAATCCCCGCATAACTGGACACGATGGAACCGAGCCATGTGATAGTGAAGAGAATACGGTCTTGGGCGAATGACATGGCTTTAGCAGGGGGAGGGGTTTGACAGATGTAGGATGGGAAGTTCATGGCTGTGGTATTTCGCAGTCAATGTGCCAGATCAAATTATCCTCCCCTCTTTTAAGGGAATAAAGGGTCGATGGCATTATAGACAATGGTGGCAATTTTTGTGTATCCAAGGTCTGTAATGTGGATCTGATCGGCGGTGTAATAGGTCAGATTCAGGTTTGCTCCATCTGGCCCCATATCAGGATCGGCCGCAACATCGGCTAGAACGGTTGCGAACGTGAGATAATTGGCTCTGATCTGGTTGTTAACCCAAGCGCGGTCGGTGTTATTCAGCCCTGACGAGGGGAGAACTGTTACGGCACAAACACTGTAATGCGCTGCGAGCCTTGCCTGACAGTAGGAAACATAGGAAGCATATGCCACCTCTTTTGTCGCGCCGTCCCCAACCATGTGATTGCGGATTTCCCATGCGACCAGAATGTTGGCCCGATGCTCGGCCAAGTAAAGAGGGTCAACTTGGGTTGCGGCATCAGCAATCATCATCGGGGTGGTTTGTCCGTGAACGCCAAAATTAAACAGATTGACCAATGTGGAACCTCCCAACATTTCACGCAGTTGGTTCGGATATGTGTATTGAGGTGCTGTTGATCCAGATCCGGCTGTAAGCGAATTTCCGTCGCAGACAACCAGCGGGATTTGAGACAGAATTGGCATATAAGAATTGACAAGGATCGCCGCGATTGCGTTCTCCTGTGCCACACTTAAATTCTGCCAAAGTGCCCACATGGCAAATTCACCTGTTGGGACGAAAGAGTTGGCAGGGAATCCTCCCAACGCATAATTGGCCAGCCCATTAGATCCACCGTTGCCCGCTTTGCGCTGGACGCCATTTCGCGTAATCCGGCTGTTCATTCCGTCAACGCGACCGCCCACAAGATAGAACAAGTCTTCGGGTTCATCAATGACGAGGCCCGTGCCAAACGCCAAGGCTCGGCCTTGGACTGAGTTCCCGGTTCCCATGTAACGTGTCCCGTCGCCGATTAAAACTCTCAACCCTGTTCCTGGACGACGGTAAATTACAAACAGTGATGCCGGTTGGGTAATGGTCGTTCCTGTGGTAGCAAAAGATTTGCCAGCGGAAATGGTGTGGATACATTGAACACCCTCAACAGTCTGCAAAACCTGACCAGAAGCAACGCGAACCGCATCTCGGCTGTTACCCGAGATGTCATAAACTTTTTCTACCTGTCCCGAAACGACTTTGGTAGTTTGCGTTGGGTAAAACGCATAGGGTTTTGGTAGGTGTGCCTCCCCAAGCTGTAAGGACAAGGACTCAAGGATGCTGGAATTTGCAACTGTCCCACCATCAGACGCGATACGGGCATACTGCGCTTCCAGATCAAACATATTTGGTGTTGTTTGGTGGGGAACCAAACCACGACTCAGGGAGCGGGAGAGACTCCTGGATAATGACCGTGAAAGGCTCATTCCAAGATATGCGCCGTGAGAGTGATGGAGGTTGTACCGGAAGACCCCGCAACGAGAAGGGTCAACCGTCCGGCCGCAGGGACCAGAACGGGCCAAGCCGCCCCGGCAGTCATCGGGTCAATGTCAAGGTAGGGAATTGCCACACCACTCTGACTCAGGTAGCCAAGAGTCACTGTGGCACCGCCGAAAGTGTCGGCCACTTCCACCATATACTCCTTGTTCGGCTCGGGCACGAGGAAGTAATACGTGTCGTTCGCGGTGATAGGATCTCCGAAATGTTTTGAAGTCATTGGGGTGCTGGATTAAGGTCGGAATAATTGGAAATGTCGAGGAATAATCACCCGATGACAAACCATCCGGTGCCATTGCATTTGATGGTGATGAACTGCCATTGTGTGGTGAGGGTTTTGGTAGTCACGCCGTCAATCGTCTCAGCCCCGTTGCCGTCAATCGTAACGGTGTTTCCATCGCTCGAAATCTTCTTGATGGTGTAAACTCGGCGGGTGTTTATGGAAGCCGCCGGAAGGGTGATGGTGAATCCCCCTCCTGCCGTATTGCACAGGATTGTAGAATCATCGTCGTCCGCAGTGAAGGGGGAAGTGCGTGTTCCGATGTTGTTGAGGATGCTACAAGACTGGACCCTTTTGTTGGAAACTGTCTGAATCGTGTTGCTGTCAATCAGTTGGTAGGTGGAGATACCGTTGCCGTATTTCCACTGGTTCGTCACGGTGTCGAAAGCCAAATAGCCTTGGTCTGTTGGAGCTGGAGCCGCCTCAATGACAAAATGAAAACCGGAGACACTGGAAGATGTGAATGTGCCGCTCTGTGTGGCAAGAGTTCCCAGGCCAAGAGCAGTGCGGTGTGCGATCTGAGCAGCGGTATCGTAGTTGAACCCTGCCGTGGCACTGTATGTCGTGGTTCCGGTGAAGATGTTGGCCGCGTCTTTCTTGGCTACGGTATCCAGTTCCAGCGCACCAAGGAGGGCATCCTTGGAGTCCTCATCGAATGTGAAGTTACTCGATGTGTAGAGGACGGAAGCTCCCGAATGCTCAACGGAATCATTGAATATGATGTTCGAGAAGTAGTTCGCTCCGGTAAATTCATTATCCCCCGATGGTGTAACAAAAGTGCTCGTCGGAAGAGTTCCAATCACACCGGAGCCATTCCGCCAGAACAGGGTGCTGTTCGCGGCAGGAATGTTGACGAAACCGTTGATTCCGTCAATGCGCTCAGTGAATAGTGAAGAAGTGGGCATTATCGAATGGTGAAGGATACCGCCGTTTCTGCTGTGGGTGCAGTGGTGAGGTAGATGGTGAATGAGCCGTTCGCTGGAACGACTTTCAAGCCTGCTGCTGTTGAATCATTGGTGGCAATCTGGCATTCGATGATGCTGGTGGAAAGACACAGATAGTTCGTCACCACAAGGGATGTGGCTGCTGCGGCGAAATTGACGCGGCCACGTTTGGCCAGGATGGTTTGTGCTCCTGTGGTTCCAGCTGGAATGATGGTGACAGTGCCGATTCCCAACACCTCACGAACCGCTTCTGCCGCGATGGCTGCCGCTTTGGCATATCCAGTGGTTTTAAGGTGGAGCTTGTCAGCGTTGTAATAGGTGGTGTTGTTGGACGCGCCCACAGTTCCGAGAGCGGGATCGCCTGCGAAATGAGCCAATCCATCAGCGTAGGATCTCCAGTTTGCGAGAATCAAATCATTGTAGGCGGTCCTGATGGCATCAGATCCTGTGGTCCAGAGACGGTCGATGCAGGTTCCAACAATGACCTTTTTACCCGCCAGACGACGGGCCTTGCAATAAGCAACCAGCCTATCATGCGTCTGCACTGCTGTTGAGCCGGTGCCGATGTCGTTGGTTCCCGCCCATGCGAGAAGAATGTTCTGAACGTTCTGGCGATTCACCGCATCTACAATTTCAGCACCCTCTGTCACCATGGAGGCCAGGGTTTTGGAATCAATACCGGAATTGACCACATCCAAACTGGTTCCGAGCAAATCGGCCATTTGTTTTGGGTAGCTGCTTTCCGTGTAGGTGTAGCCACGGGTAAGGCTATCACCAATGGCGGTGACATTCGCGCCATTTCCAACATTGTATTTGGCTTTCAAATACTTGTCGATCTGTGTCATCTCCGTGCGGGAGAGCGCATGTTTATAGACAATGACCTCGAAGATGTCTCCATTGAAGAACGTTGCGACTGAAGCAAGACATCCCAGGTAGAACGAACCATTGAGCGAAGGGGTTTGGGTGTTCACCGATCCATAGCGACCAGCAATCGCTCCGTTGATGCGCACTTCATCCGTGGCTCCGTTCCAGAGCAAGCCATACACCTTCGCATTGATTGGCTCGGTTCCATAGTGGTTGGGGACTTCGACATCCCAGACCGTCGCGCCATGGACGTGGAAGGACGCCTCTTGAATCCAGTTGCCGAAGTAGTAGCTACCTGTCGAGCAGGCGGCGGAAAGCATACAACCGTTCGCCACACCTCTCTTGCGAGCAACGACAATGATGGTTCCTCCAGCGTTCCACGAAGAATCTCCAATACTCGGGGTGAGCATGTAGTCGTTGGTGCCGTCAAACTGGACGGATGGAAGACCGTTGAGCATGCCCGTCTTGTAGAGAGGCCTCGCCGTGGACACGCTGGTGAGATCGCGGCCAAAACCAGAGCTATCCGCCCAAGTGGACAGAGCGGTCCCATCTGCAACAGGGGTGATCGCGTCCGCTTTGAACCACAACTGCAACCCAGAAACCTGATCCGGTGTCAGAGCGGGATACGGGTTTGTCAAATCCGCGTTCGCTCCCTCAGACAGTGAGTGTTTCGCTCCTTGCGGATCAAGCCACACCATGGTTTGGAGGTCATGGTCAAAAAAGAAGTCCACCGTCCCCACTGGTGGGATCGTTGGGGCGCGGGTTGCTGTGTAGCGAGTTTTCTCAGTAATCATGGGAAAGGGTTGGTTGGGGAGACTGGGAAGTATTGAGGGGTGCCGTTCTGATCGGAAAAAGTTCCGATGCCATTTGTCACGGTGATTCCTCCGGCCAAGGAGTCCACCCATTGAGCTTCGGTCTTCACCGGATCATCTGTGGTGGTGTCAACGTAGGATTGGTATGCCGATTTGCCTTGAGTGCCAGGTCCGCCACTGACCACAATCTTGTATTGGGGTCCGACTTTGCATAGAATGACTTCTGATGGCATTGGGTTAGAGTTCTGCGGGGCTACCGACGACCCGGGCTTCGCCTCGCATCCAGAGGGTTCCTTGCGAATCACGAACGCCCCAGATGTGTGGAACATTGCCTGTGAGGGCGAGGTCCGCAGTGTCCGAAGGTTCGAGCAGAATGTCCAATTTCCCGCCGTCGGCTGTTACAGCCATGGTGGCGAGAACATCGGTACGGGTGGCGTGACGAACGATTCCCACGAAGGGGGCGTATGCCTCCATGTCGATCTCCGTGTTCGAGAGCGCATCGTAGAACGTCAAAGCGAACGAGAGGGCGTTCCCTCGGTCGATTGTGATGTCCAATGGCTCACGGGTGAAGGTCATTTAGAGTTTCGTTGCTTGAAAGTGCATTCCGTCGCGTTGCCACCATGCTCCGGCAGCAAGCCATCCTTCCCGGGCGAAAGCCTCCATAACCTCAATCGGCATGGTTGCTTTCACCGGCCATGAAGTGAGATTTCCATTGGTTCCGGCGCAAAAGTCGATGGCTGCCCCACGAGCGTGCAGAGAAGGAGTTGAGCCGCCCCGCATCGCCCGATCATTGAAACAGCCGTTGTAGTCGGTGAGGACTTCCGGGTTTGTCTGACTCAGAGAAACCAGAACCCTTTTCAGCGATTCGGCAACCTTGCCATGGCAGCGGACGGTCTTCACCTTGGTCCCTTCGTAGCGGACGTTGAGATCCGACACGTTGAGATTCACCAGTTTCGACTCGTCCCCGGCCGCGCCATAGAAAGCAGAGAGTTCCACTTGCGATGTTCCCGGCCATGGGCTGGCACTTGGCATCAGTTTTTTCAGATGCTTCTGGCACGCGGCAATACTCTTCGGCCCCCAGAAACCATCGGGAACTGTTCCAATACGAGACTGAAGAGTTTTGATTTGTGCTTGAGTCATTACAGTGCGGTTTCGGCGTTCTTGTACCAACCGGAGGTGGACTCGATGGTGATGTCCCCGTGTGCCGTGTATAGGAACGAAGCGTCATACTTCTGGTCTCCGGCACGGGCGACAGTGGCGTCGATGCCGCCAGCGGTGAGTGCTCCACTCCACGAAAGGTGGGTGGAAGTCTCGAAGATGGCCACGTTGTAGGCCACTCCGGCTCCACGGGCGGTGATCGTCACCGTGGTCCCTGAAGGGTTGGTGGCGATGAACAGCGGGTTGGCAGCCGAGACGGTGTAATCCGTGCCTTGGGTGCCACCGGCCGCGTTGATCGCACGGAACAGGTTCGTGAGGGTCAGGGCAGCGGTGGTGCTGATGTTGACATCACCATCAGCCAGACCACCAGTGGAGATCGTAGTTGCGCCGACACCGCCAAGGGTGGTAGCCGCCCACGAGAGCTGTGCGGCGGTTTCGGTGGTGGCGATGGCGTTCTGTGCGGTGCCCGCGAGGATTGCCGTGGCAACCAGAGTCGTCCCGGAAGGGTTGGTAGCGACGACTTGGGTGTTCGCGGTGGTGGCGAGGGCGTAGTTGGTGCCTGCGACACCGCCAGAGGCGTTAATCGCATAGAACAGGTTCGTCAGCGAAGCAGCGGCGGACGCGCCGATGAAGACGTTGCCATTGACGTTGGTGAGCGTGGTTTGGAAGGTATAGACCTTCGAACCAATGGTCACGGTGTCACCGTTGGAAACATTCGTCGCGGTTCCAGTGAGGGTATTGGACGCCTTGAACTTGCGGAACGTGTAGGTCTTGTCGTTGATCTGGATATTGTCGCCAGTGGTGACAATTGTGCCGTCGCCGGTGAGGGTGGCAACGGATTTCACACCGTTGACAGGGGTGCCGGGCTGTGGGACGCCTGCGCCGATATCAATTTCCTCGTCGAGGTAGTTGATTGCGAGGACGCGGCCAAGCTCTGGACTCCAGCGGAGGGAAACCACGCCGGAAGGAGGTGGCCTCATCAGCGGAGGATCGGCATCGAGAAGAAGTTCGTCAGTAATCATTGAATTGGTTTTTCAGGGGTTATGCTTCAGGCCAGGGCATCACTACTTCCGCATTTCGACGGGATACCGGATCTTCATCCGGCTCATCATCCTCCTTTTCGGAGTCGGGAAGCTCCACACCATCAATGGCAACGAGTTGGAAAGATCCGTCTTCCTCAAGCTCCAATGTGGCTACGACCTCGAAAGGTTCGCCGGGCTGGGCATTTTCAGGAAGCTCGAAACCATCGGGAAGTGTGATTTTCATGATTGGTCTAAAGTAAGAGAGGGAGTCCGAAGACTCCCTCTCCCGGGGGTGGATCAGACGAAGAAGGATTCGCCGGAATCCAGATCTGCGGAGTCACCCGAGGTTCCCGCAGGGCAAGCCTGGAGACCGATGTCGGATGGGCAGCGGAGGTGACGGATGACGAAACCGAACTGTGGTTTGATGGGCTTCGAACCGGACTGGAGGACCGCACGATAGAAGCCGTAGCTGTTGTCGGGGTTGACCTCGCGGTCGGCGATGTTGAGCCACTTCATCTTGCCGATGTATTCCTGAGCAGCAAACTGGGTGCCGGAGCCAACCGAACCAATGGAGTTTGGAACGACGAATTCGAAAACCGTTGGGAGGAACACGTAGGAGTCGGTGAACGGCGCGGACAGGTAGTCAGGGTTGAGAGCAGCCTTGACGCCCTTGGTCGCGGCGGTCGTGACGTAAGGGAGAACTTCCACCCAAGCACCAGCCGTGAAGTTGAAGCGACGTGGCAGGTTGTCGATGGTGTGGTAGAAACCACGGAAGGCACGATCCACACCAAGGGGGGCGAGGAGTTCGGGAACGCGCTTGCCGTTGTAGAGGAAAGCGGCGTTGGTCGAATCCTCACGGAGGATGTCGTCGGAGGTCTCCATGTCCGTCACGAGGATGAACTGAGGGCGACCGTCCTGCATGCCGAGGGAACCGCCGTCACGCTGCGCGGAGTTCGCGATGAGTTGGACGTAGATCTTGTTGAGGATCTTCTGGGTGAGCAGCGAAGTGGCCGCGAGGGTCGGCATGTGGCTCGAAGACTCGGGAAGTCCGTTGGTGGCAACGATCTTGTGCTCGGAGATACGGGTGTAGTCGAGCTGGGCCTTGCGCTTCCAAGTGTAGGAAATCACGTCGCGGAGACCTTCGAACATGTGCCGGATCTGGTCGCTTACACTGAAGGCGTTACGCGTGTCGTTGACGCAGATGTCTTCCGATTCGATGGCTTTTTGCTCCAGCGAATAGCTGCGAGTGGTGTTGCCACGAGGCACGACATCGGCGATAGGAACACAGGTGTTGGAGTCTTCGTTGGGGGTCAACGGAGTCCATGTGTCGATGTTGGCGGGAAGATTGCGCTCAACGGTGAGCACTTGGAGCGTGTCCGCCATGCCGTTAGGCCAAGGGGACTTACGGACCAAAGCATTCCAGATGGAATCGTTAATTGAGGATTTGTAGATTTGCCCAGCAAGGGCAATCTCATTTCTCGCGAGCAAATCATTCAGGTCGGGTGCGGGCATAAAAGGGGTTGGCCATGGGCCGGTAGAAGGGGTGGAATTGGTTCCTTACGCAGCAGAATGCTGGTAAGCTTCAGTTCGTGACCCGTGCCCGGTAACGGCCAGCCTTGCAGCCGGATTAAACACTCAGTAGTATTGAGAGATCCTCTTTTTGAAAAAGCTGAGAATTGCTTCGCGAGGAGGTTTATTGAAAAACTGTTGGAATGTCAACATGAAATTTACCACTCCCAGCCACAATACTTAGGCTGCGGTCCTACTTCAGGGTTCACCGAAGCCAGATGCCGGAGTTTTCGGTTCTTCTTCTGCTTTTCCCACTTCCGCGATCTCGTCTTGTGGCGGAATTTAAAATCCAGCCATTTTTCAGGCTGTTGTCTGGTTCCGATGGACATCTATTTTGTAGGAATGACGATTGGAGCAGTTGGCGGAGTAATCACCACACCATCTGGGGTGAGGGTGATCGAAGTTCCGCAGGAAACGACACAGAGACAAAGCGCGAGGAGGATCAGTTTCATAGTCCTTCCTGAATAGCGGGTATCCAGGCGGGTATCAAGCAAAAACCCCGATGTCGGAATTCCGACATCGGGATAACTGAGTGTAGGATTTTACGGGCTTGGTTCAGCTCTCCCGCGCATCTTCTGGATGCAGGTGGCTATCGCGATTACTCGCTCGGCCGCACTATCTCTCGTATGTGGCAACTCGTGAGAGACAGCCTTCTGTTACCACATTTCAATTCACTGCTCAGGTCGCTAAATCAGAGTTCAGTATTACCGGATCGCTCCGGGTTCCTTTCGACTGGCGTTGGCTGGCCGCTGATTTTCTGATTCCCCTCAATGACAGTGAACTGAAATGTGGTGTGCCTTCCCCCGTTTTCCAGTCAGACACTCGACTGGGCTAGAAATTCCCGACAAACGACGGGCACCTTCGGTCACACGGTGGGCTTGTGATTGGTCCTCTGGTGTTTATGAGTCCCCTTGTTACAGGGAAATTGAGGGTGTGCGCTCTGCCGTTAAACTACCTCTCCTCTTCAGAGGAGAAGCCCGGAGTCGAACCGGGATTTCACACGATATTGATGCCTTTCGGCTGAAAGTGGTGGAACGCAGGGGAGTCGAACCCCTGTCCTGAACCGATTACCTATTGACTTCAAACATGCTTATATTTGGGGGATTCGGTCTTTTGGTAAAAACCTCCTCGCCATCCACCACCCAGTCTTTACGGCTCTGGGTTCCGTTTGTTGATCCGGTTTGGAGTCTCCCGCTTATCGGATCATTGCGGGGACCGTTTTTCGCTTAGGCTACAAGCGCGAGGTCCGAAGACTTTGCGACGTTGCGGCTGAAGCTGATGACGTTATTGCCATTTGGATTCTTGATCGGCTTTTTAAGAGGCCCACCGATCAACCTCTGCATGCTATCAATAGGATACCCGGTTCAGTCGAAACCGGAAGCGTCCCTGGTTGCGGGGATACCCGCTATGTTCTAAAAATTGTGCCGCTGTTCGCAGCTCGGTCCCGGCAGACGAATCTGTTTTTCCGGTGACTGCCTTTAACGAACAGCGCAGCGAAGTGGTGTCCTCTGCTGACACCCCGACAACACTACATCCTTGCAGTGCCGTCAAGTGGGAAGTGTGAAATTCGCAAAATCGACTTCCTTGCTTTGATTCAGCGTCGGTGTCGGATCACCACTGACCCGGGGAAGGTCGGCATTTTCTCCGGCAATACGGGCTTTCAGGGTCTTGATCTCCGCTTGAGCAGCGACGTACTGAGCCACGACCCGGGGGAGCAAGATACCGGCGGCGGCGGCGAATGCCTTGACCGCCGGAGTGGCGGTGTCGAGATTCACGGCTTTTGCTTTCGTCAGGACATTCCCGAAAACACCGTCGGCGGTCTCCCCGGCGGTGAGTTCTGCGAACGGGACACGCTTGCGGAGTTCTGCGACCGAATTTTCAGTAGCCGTCTCGAAGGTCTTGCGAGCGGCTTCCTGGGCTTTGGTCTCATTCTCCTTGGTGATGGCTTCCAACTCCTTGCGAGCCTCGAAGGCTCTGGAACTCATCTCGCGCTCACGGGCAAGGATGATTTGGGTGTCCTTCGCCATCTGGATGACTTCGGCCTTGTCCACGTCGTCCATGTCAGCAACGACCGTGCGGAGCAATTCCCGGCGTTTCACCGGATCGGCTTCCATGATGGCATCTTGGAGATCGGTCAGCTTGACCTCGTTCGCCTTGGCGATGATCTCGGCCGCAGCGTCGATGGCGTCAAGCGGGGCTTCGATGGCCTGCTTGTATTCACGGGATTGTTTGACATCGAGAATGGCAATCTTCCGTTCGGCTTCTTCGACGAAGGCGGCTTTCTGCTCCAGATCAGGCAGCTTGGAAGTCTTCTCCCGCAGCTCGTTCAGCTCGGTGTCGCGGGCGGCGAGTTCTTGGGCCTTGGTATCCCGCTCGGCGCGGAGGTCGGCTTTGGTCTTCTTCAGCTCGGTCTTCAGACCTTTCCAGACATTTCCGGCGGATTCCGAAGACTTGTTCGGCGGTTCGTCAGGAAAGCCATCGGTGTCAGTGTCCGCATCAGGCTTCGTTTCAGTCGGCGTAGGTGTGTCATCGGGTTTTGCGGGTTCATCGGCGGAAGGAAGCTCCGCGAAGTTTTCAAGGAATGCGTTCGGCCCCTCTGCAACGGGTTCGGGTGAACTCGCGGCGAGGTTGGCAAAGGCTTCATCAATGGGGTCTGGATCAGGCATAAAATTAGGTTAGTTCAGGTGTGTCTTCATGACGGAGAGTCTTGCCGACGAGTTTCTTGGGCTTGGTGTATGGCTTCGTCAGCCCATCCAGCCCGTTGATGATGTGATTGGCTCCGGCGATCTGCTGGAAACGCGAGGCCCCCACCACAGGGTTGCCGACGGCATTGTTGCCGGAGGAGGGTTCCAGTTCGGACTTCAGCGCGGCAAACGCATCCTTGAGAATCGGATTCTTCAAAAGGATGGCAAGTTCGGTCCGATGAGTCTCGGAGCTTTGGAATTCTTCGGGAGTCATTTTGCTGGTTTCTTGGGTGTGCGGCGGATGTTCGCCGCTTCACGGGCATCGGCAATCGCGTCCTTGACCCTTGAAGACTGAACTGTCAGTTCGTTCTTCAACTGGGCTGTCTCCTGCATCTGCTGGAGCTTTAGACTGTGGGCTTCTTGCGACTGGCGGAGCTTCTCGCGGGACATCTCTACCTCGGCGATGTCTTGTGCGGCCGCAGGGTCGCCTTCTTCCTGGGCATCGGCCTCTGCGGCTTGGATCTTGCGGAGTCCGTTCGACACCACTTCCCCGATCTGCTGGAGTGCCTGGCGCAGTGCTGCGGCTTCCTCGGCGGATGCCGGGTCGTTCTCCACCATATCGACGTGTTCGACGGTGTGGAGGAACAGCAGACGGGAACCGTCGGCAAATTCTTCGATTGGTACCAGTCCCTGCTGTTCGGCTTGGAAGCCTTCGAGCAACGGCTTGATGTGCTCCCGCGCTTGGGCGAGGTGCTTGTCGCCGGGGAGGACCGGGACTTCGATGCCGTTGAGCAACTGACCATTCTGGAGGATGGCGATGGACGTGTCGTAGGTGAAGCGGGGTTGCTGGTCCTTGGGGAAGTAACGGTTGGCCCGTTCGGCACCCACGGTGTCGGTGGCAAGGTCGCGGTCGAGGTTGGCCCGGCCGACATCATCCATGCGGGGGCGCAGGACTTCCATCTTCTCCAGTTTGAGCGTGCGGGCCGATGCGCTACCCGCGCCGATGGCAGGGACGAGCTTGGTGGCCTTGAAGTCGAGCTTGAAGAGGGCTTCGAGTGGGATGCCCCGCTTGGTGAGCCGCAGACGCAGCTCGGCGATCTCCTGACCGCCCGGGTCCATCGGGACGAAGTTGCGACGGGCCATGCGCCGCACGGTCTCCTGGAGCAGGCGGTTGAATGGCACGTTCCAGAAATCGAGCTGGGTGTCGGAGAGCGCGGCGTTCTGCTGAAGCTGCGAGGAAATCTCGAACTTGGTCTTGCGCTGGTCGCCGTCGAACGCGGCCTCGGAGCTGTATCCAGCGGTGCGGTTGTTGCGGAGACGCTCCATCTCGCCGAGCACGGGCATGACCGTTTTGGAGAGATCCGGCGGCGTGTAATCCGCGATGGTAACATTCGGCGGGATGACGGCGAGGTTGCCAAAATACTGGAGACCGATGTTGGCGAGCGAACTCTCGTCCGCCGCTTGCATCATCAGACTGGAAGCCAGATTGCCTTGGTCGATGAGCCGGGAGAGCGAGCGGTTGCGCTGCTGCTCGAAGGCATAAATCTTGTAGCCGAGACCCCGGATGCCGTGGGTCTTGGTGTTGGTTCCCAGTCCGTAGGGGAACATGACGAGGGCCTGACGCATCGCGGAATACTTGCCGTGGCAGCAGTAGATGAACACTTCCGTGCCTTGGTCTTCCTCGGTGGTGATGTGGTGGCTGATCTTGCCGTCGAACTCCGTGACCCACGTGTGGATCAGGCGGATCATCGGCGTCCTGCTGTCCACTCCGAGATCGTTGTTCTTGATCTCCTCCATCAGGTATTCCCAGTTCGCGTAGTCCGGGGAATTCGTCGTGACCTTTCTGATGGCTTCTTCGACAGCTTTCTTGTTCCACTTGCTCTTGGTCTCCTCGCCTTCGACTTGGTTGGCGACCTTCTTGTAGAGCTGGGTCACGGTCATCTCCTGGATCGCACAAACCACAGGGAGTTCGGACTCGCAGGCGAAGGACTGGCGCGGGAAGTAGAACTGCCCGAGACCGGAGCCGATGTACCGCCAATCGAGTTCATCCGGCCAATAGCCGACGCCGACACCATCCCAGACGTGCTTCTGGGCAAGACGGGAGGTCTGGAAAGTGAACTGCTCGGCGTCGCGGATGGTGCGCGAGATTTCCTCGGAAAGACCTGCATTCCAGTCGGCGCGGTTCTCTTCAGCCCCGTGGAGGGTGCAGACGGACACAATGTCCTCCGGCGACTGCACGAGGTCGTAGTAAGGAGCCATGGCCTTCTCAAGCTGCTCCTCGGCTCCGCCGAAATTGAGATTGGTGGTGTCCGGCTGGTTGGCCTCGTTCAGCTCCGCTTGGGAGTAGGGAGTGCCGCCGTCGAGGAGATCCTGGATCTGCGCCCGGTTGAAGGCATTGGTGCGGTCATCCTCATACATCCGTTTGAAAATCGACCGCTGGGCCGAGGCTTTACAGAGACGGCTTTTCGGCACCGCTCCGGTTTCGGACATCGAGAGCAGTGGCATGTCGCTCACGGATGGAGCGAAGGTGGTTTCTTCAGAGTCGGTCATTTTTTGACGGGTGGCAGCTTGAGGACTGACTCGGCACCTGGTCCGATGAGACGGGTCTCACGGGAATTCTTGGTCAATTCCCAGCGCAGATGGGTTCTCCAATGCACATTTTCCGGGATAAAGTCAAGAAGACCCGAATTCGGGGCGAATTCCTTCGAAATCACCAATGGACCGTTGAAGATCTTGGCACCTTCGGTGTCCACCGTGGCAGCTCCGAAAATCTGCGGAGCCTGCATCAGGTAATACTCGGACTGGATGGCATCGAGCCAGCCTGATTTCGTCGGCCGGAAGGTCGGATCGAAATACAACAGCGCGGGATCTGGGATTTCGTCATCTTGGGCCTTGTAACGATAGACGAACCGGGCTGCGGTGATGAACAGGTCATTGGCGAGCTGCGCTTTCCGACGTTCGACGGCAGGCAGGGTCTTCGAGAGGGATTTGAGGAACAGATCCGCAACTTCGGTGCCGAACTGGTACGCTTCATCCTCATGCTCCGCTTCCGAGATCACCAGCAGGACGTGGTTGCTCAGGTTGCCGCGCTTTTTCAGTTCGGCGGCGAGTTGGCGGTAGTCCGTGAGGTTCGGATGGAAAGGGATGCAGATTACCATGTTGGTTGAGGCGCGAAGATTGATTTAAGATTGTAGGGTTGTCAATGTTTGATTCAGTCTTTCCAAGAGTCGGAATCATCGGACGGCGGCTGTGGGAGAACCCGTGAAAGGGCTGCGGCATTTTCTTCGGAAACGCTGGAAGTGATGAACTCATGGCACATGCCCTGCCGGGCGTACCAGTTGCCTGCTCCGCGCTTCACGCAGGTGGTGGCCCCCTCTTCGGTCCATGAAGCGAGAATCTGCACGGCGTCAAAATGCTCGCCGAGCTTCGCTGCCGTGCTCTGGATCAGTTCTTCTGCTTCTTGTTCGGTCATTGGAGACCTCTTTTCGTCGTGATGCGCCGGGCTTTGTTGCAAAACGCTTTCCACGTTCCGACACCACTTCGGCCTGTCACCATTTCAGGTGCTGCCGCTTGTTCCGAAGGTTTGAATCCGAGACGGACCTTCGCCAACTCGATGCCGAGGAAGAAGCTGTCTGAATCATCGGGAGAGTGCTTCTCCCGCGACTTGAAAATTCTTTTTCCTTCGATCTTCAGCGTCCGTCCGTCGGCAGCTCCGGTCTTGTCATACTGCCTGGAGATGATTTCCTTGGCGAGTGCCATGGGGATACCTTTTATCTGGCCGGAGCGCAGGAACGGCATCGCTCCAAGCCACAACTGGGTGGCTCTGTTGAAGAAGCGGTCAGAGGCCAGCACAGGCTTGCCATCGCGGTCTTTTTCACTGCCGACGGCAACCTTCGGGGCTTTGCCGCCTGCGCTGATTCCGAGCACTTGAGAAGACCATTGGGTTTTCACGATGTCCGCGAATGAGATCCCGCCACCAGTGGAATCGAAGCAAGCATGCTCCGGCAGCACACCGCGAGCCTTGCACTCTTTCCGCCAGTTATGGACCATCTGGTAGCTAATCGGGCGGCTCAGGTCATTGATGTCCGTCTTGATGGCGATTTGCTCGATAAGCTCCAAGGTCTGGATGCCTTCGGTATCAAGCCCAAAATTGAAGAATGAACAGCTCGATTTGTCCCCGCCGCTGGTGTAGGCGGTATCCAGCGCGGAAATTATGATTGGTGGCCTGAACCCCCAAACCGCCTTCTTCATCGCTCCCGCCTGCTCGATGTCTGCTTGGCTGTAAATGCCCGAATCAGAACCTTGTGGTAGCCAGGCCCCTAAAACCATTCGCCAGTACCCGATACTGCCTTTTCCGCCGGAGTCGCGGGCAATATCTTCGATCCGTTGCTGGGAAAGCATCCAGACATATCGCTCGTTCTTCTCTGTGAGACGCGGGTTCTTTTCACCGTTGAATCGGATGCAAGTTCCTCCGGTTTTTGTCTCCCACTCCTCATCGTCGATAGTGATATTCTCCCACCCGACTTTTGGTTCACTGAAAATTCCGTGGGCGTCCCAATGTAGATGCGGGTTGGCAATCATAATGACCTGAAGGTTTCCGGCGTTGCCGGGCTTCATGTTCAGGTTGATCGCTTGGAGTAGGGATTCAGAGAGTCCTGTTGCTTCATCGACGATTAAGATCAACTTCCCGGCGCGGTCATCTGTGAGATTGGCCAAGCGGGGGAGCAGGTCTTCAAGATACTCATCATCGAACTGTTCTGCGAGATCGGCAAACTCCGGTCGAGCTTTCAGAGCCTCGAAAGTCTTGTCCGGCCGACCTGTCATGGGGGCCTTGATCCCCAGCATCTTTTCCAAGGCATCCCTCTCCCGAGACTTTTCAGATGCCAGAAGCATAACCCCGGAGGAATCGCCGTAGCCATCTCCTGCGTAATTTGGCCCCTGAATCCGGTTGGTGCTCCATTGAGGTTTTCCCGGAAGATTGGGCAGCGCGGACACATATTCTCGGAAAGTTTTCCAGATCCGCAGCTTCGCACCGTCCAACGTGGTGGACATGATGAGGACTTTGGTGTGTGTCGGGTCCGCAATATAGCTGAACAGGGCATACGCGGCGTAAGGGTCTGAATTGTGACTCACAGTGAAGTCTCCAAGCAGGAGCCGGTGATTCCCGTCCACGGAGAAGCCGACCCAAGGGCCATCTTCCACCTTGGAGACCGTGATTCCTGTCTGGTCTGAATTCACCCGGAGAGTTTTGTCTCGGCACTTCTTCCGAAGAGTAGGAATCTCCGACAGCTCCCCCATGATATTGATTCTCCAAGATGGGAATTTTTTCCCCTGGCATGTTGCCAAGCGGTGTGTCGCCGTCACACGAAATCCGAGAGATCGTGCCAAGAAAAGAATATCATCTTTCAACCCTCCATACTTTGTGGCTATTTCAAAGTATGTCCCGGCAGCATGCCCATCCGTGTCAAGCAACCCGGCAAGAAGCTCCAGCCGGACTTTCCGGGAATTGATGAGATACTCGGGACGGATGCGTTTCTCTCCATCCCGTATATTGCTTTTGAAAAACTGAGCCAACGGGTTACGGCCTCTCCCAAAACCTTCTATCTGTTTTACTGGATAGATTGGGTAGCTCGGGCAGCCGGGGTTCCAATCTTTTGGAACCACAACCTGATACCCTGCGGGACCTGCCCATTCACGGACGTATGCTAGAACGTCAGGCTCGATGTCGGGTATGGAAATGCGGCAGCCATGATAGTGTCCGTCGCCGAGCCATATCCCAAGCAAACGGGGATCGAAGGGGACTGGTTGTTCAGGAAATTCCACGCCAACACAGAACTGCTTATGTTGTCGTTTGAATTGAATGCTGGCATTGAAATAATCCTCTGCCGATACTTCTGTAATCTCCCCCACGCGTCTCCAGCATTTTTTAGGAGCGAAGGCTCTCTTCAAGACGAGAACATGCTCGGGTGTACATCTCCATGGTTCGCCTTGAATTGGTGTGACCTGATACATCGGGCCGGTTCCCGAATGCACTTCTTGGACGGTTCGCGGCTGACTGTCATCGCCCATGAGAAGATCCCCCGGCCGAACTTCATCAGCCCGGCATATTGTGCCATCAAATCGGAGAATGGGCGTTTCAGGGGACCAGCATTTTCCAGCGGAGGTCGGGCCAGCGACCGAAAGCTCTGAGCACTCACAGGCTTTCCTCATCATGCGCTCGGCCCAAGGGTTCCAGACCAGCGACTTCATGGAGGGCCGATCCGGGTTATTGTAAAGAAGGTCGATGCCCTTCTTCATGTGCCCAAACCTATCCAGACCGCCTTCACTCCGACGATGTGAAATACGAAAGCAGATAAACTCAATAGTGAGCTGATCTGCAAAATAGTCACCTGTCAGGGGGATTGCACTGGCATACCCCAACCGCTCCAAACCGTAATAGTTCAGCGCAGGTGCGGGGGTAATCTTAGGTGGTCTTCCTCTGCTCATACTCAGTTCAGCAATTCCCCCGAAGGTCCGAGAATCCTTACCTTCTCCTCGGTGGAAACAGAGTCGTCGATGAACAGCGGAGCACGGTCGCCGAGATCCGCAGTGACCTCCTGGACGAGCTTGAAGATCTCCGCCGGAGCCACATTCTCGCGCTTGAGCATCTTGCTCAGGGAGTAGCAGAACCGGGTCTCGCCGTCAGGGTGGATCGTGCGGCCGATGAGGGCATACGCATAGGAATCGTCGAGGCAGGCGATGCCTTCGGGTGTGGGGTCAGGGAGTAGGTTCATAAAATCAGTCGCAGCCCTCCGTGTCGAGACAGTCCGGGCACAGGCAGGAAGTCTCCTTGTCAATGACGCCTTCCTTCAGAAGCTGGGTGAGCTGCTCGTCATCGAGCTGCATGGCTTCCTTTAATTCGGCTTTCTGTTCTTCAGGGATATTGGTGATGTCGAGACCGCCGACAGGCTCTTGTGGGCCTTGCCAGTCCTCGGTCTCGGGGAAGACACCAAATCCTGTCTCCACGAAGCTGTCCGGCGTAGGGACGAAAGAGCAGTGGCACCAGTCGCAATTCACGGGGTCCATCATACCTCAAAATCCTCAACAGGTTCCTTCGACTGCTTCACCACGACGTAATACGCGGCGCGGATGCCCTTGAATGCCTTGTCCGGTGGATGCAGCTTGTGGCTGGCAATGACCTCGCGCACGGCGTCGGAGACACTCCAGCCTTTCTCCACAAGTCCCTGGACCACGCGGGCGGGGTCGATCCATTGGCCATGTCCCGCACGGACATTCGGGGGCTTGGGGGTGCGGCGTGTGATCTCACGCAGGGACTGTTCAACATTCATCTGGCGTCAGATTGCAAGATTGTAGGGGTGTCGTCAAGTAAAGAAAAACCCGCCTGCACTAAGGGAAGCACAGACGGGTCTCAGATACACACATGAAACAGCGAGGGGAGAATCCTACGCGGACGGGGTGGTGTCAAGGATCAATTTCATCGTGTTTCAGTGTTAGTCGGTAGGTGTATTGGATGGTGGGAGGCGTCATGTGACGCTCCTTTTGGTAGATCACATAGATCGGGTTCAGGACGAAATACAAGGTGACTGCGAGGAACAGGCCCACGACAATCAGTGAGACGAGGATCTGCATGCAGCCACGAGGGTTCATAGGGCGAATGCAGCTCCGGTGGTGAGCGCGGTAAAAAGCAATGCCAGGACAGAAAGCATAATGGCCTTACCTCCACTTTTAAGGGTCTCTTCTTCGGATTCGCTCTTTCGCATCATGTCGTTGGTTTGCCTGATGAATGCGATTGCGAAAATCCAGTTGGCGATGGCCATAGGGCCGCAGAATACGATGATGGCGATTGGGATGTTCATGATTTGAGGAGTTGGCTTTGCATGGCGCGGGATACCCACTGTGACAGGCTCTCGCCTTTGGAGTAAGCCTCGCGGGTGGCGGCTTCCACCAGTTGTCTGTTCACGGATGCCGAGAGTTTGACTTTCGTTCTGCCGGTGGCGGGTCTGCCAACTTTTCTTGGTGGGGGTGTATCGTTCATGGTTTGTTGAGTTCGGAGATGAGCGCGTCGGCCTGGACCACGGCTTCTTTCGCCATGGCTTGGGCTACGGTGACACCATCAGTATTTGTGATGGCATCCCGAGCACGGTCTGCTTTCATGCCCGCCAGGATCTGAATGGCGAAGCCCTCGCGGACGGTGATGTGGGAGTATGGAACACCAATGTCCGGGCGGAGCCGCCTCGCAGAGGTGGCCGTATTGAACATGGCTTCATTTAGTTCCAGAATCTCGGAGCCGAGACGGAGGGAATAAAGTGCTTCCGAGTCAAGCCCGTAAGTGCTCGTAATCCAGTATTCCCCATCATGCTCGCCGGGGTAGTAATAAGCGACATCCTCAATTTGATCTCCCATGGCAAGGACTTTGAGAGGGCCATTCACGGCAGGAGAGAATCCGGGAAGTAGGGGAGGATGATTTATTTGCGTTTTCATGGTGGTGTGCGCTGGTGTTACAGACATTCCTACACTCTGACAAGTAGTTTCTTGATTTTCTCCACGGTGGCTTTGCTTTTCCCGGTGATTGCCGCTGCATGGCGGATGGACTGACCGGCGCGGAGCTGGCGGGCGACATCGGGGTATTTGGTGAGGATGACATCATCAGGTGTTGTGGTCCCTTTGGGTCTGCCCATCACCACTCCCCGGCGGCGGGCTTCAGCCACACCGGACATGGTGCGCTCCCGCATCAGTTCCCGCTCGGCCCGGGCGAACTCGGCCAGCAAGGAAAACATGATGGACGCGGCGGGGTTCTGCTTACCATTCGGTAGCAGGGTCTCAATGCTGTGGGCATGCCAGTAGAGTGAGACCTTCAGTTCGGCGAGATCCTCCAGGAACTTGTGGGCGATGGAGTTCTTCCGCGCCACACGGCTCACTTCATGGACGAGCACCTTCTCAATGGTTCCGGCGCGGGCCAGCTCCAAGCACCGCTCCAGTCCTGGACGGGTGTCGACGGCACCGGATACTCCATGCTCGAACACGGTCTCGGTGACATGCCAGTTGCGGGCTGCGGCGAGCTGGGTCAGTTCGTGGATCTGACGATCTGTCTCCTGCTTCTGGGTGGAGACGCGGACGAGGATTGCGACTGGAGTGCTCATAAGATGAGGGTAGTTGGGGGTTCGGGAGGGGTGGTCTTTACCCAAGCTGGGTCTAGGGCTTTGAGAACCTCACGAAGGTCATGAGTGTACCAAAACTTCTCTCCCTCCTCCAAAAGATGGAGATACCTTGGTTTGAGATTCACACGCTTGGCGACCTCCGCGATGATTAGCCCTGCTGCCTCGCGTCGGGCGCGGATCTCCTTGCCGATGGCTTCGGAATTTTGGACTTCCCCTTTTCCCGCACAACACCCACACGTTTTTGATCCTGCGAGGTGATACACTTCTTGAATTTGCTGATTAATATTCATGGCGGGGTTCTTTTATGACACTTCTTACAACCTTACAAGTGTTATTTTTGGGAAAAATTTATAGGGGGTTTCTGGATATGGGAATTCCCATGTCGGATACAACCCTACAACCTTACAAGTCAGAAATTGGGGATTTCGTAGAAGGTGCGATCGCACAATCCTGGCGTCGTGGTGGGGGTCGGGTAGGGGACCACCCGCCGCCCTTCCACCTTGGTCCCCACTCAACGCGAGCACCACGCCCCCGGCTCGTCATGATAGTAGTCACGACTTCCACCATGACACTAATACCAGTGATCCATCCTTGTCACTGCGTAAGCAATACCCCCTGAATTCCAAGCTGGGTATTTCCATGACAGCTACACCTCGAAATCCTCTATCCCATCCACCTCTACCACGGTCCCCGAGCTACGGCGAGTAACTGTCCTCATGGGATTGACCAGTGGCGCATTGGTCGGGCCACTGGCTTTCGCGTCAAGGCCACTCGCCTTAGACCATAGAGCGGCGATGGTTTTCAGTTCATTGATATTGCGCGGCGGCTCGATGTTTGGAACTCCCTCAGCAATAAGACGTTGCATGACCTTACCAAACTCCAATTGGAACGTTTCCGGGGGAGCTTCGATCAGGGAAAGGAGAGATTGCTGAATCGAAACGTCGCATTTCCCGTCTTCAGACCCTAAAAATGCGACATTTCCTGGCTTTTCTGCTTTTTCTTTCGGACTTGGCACACTTTGTGTCTCAAAGTTACTGATTTGGGGCTGGATTTCGCTGGAAACAGGCCCTTCCGCCGCCCGTGCGGCCCTCATCGCTTTCGCCCTACGTCCGGGGGTTGGCCAATTCTCACGATTCGCCCGCCCATAGATCGTATCAATTCCGATACTGAAGAGTTTCGAAACTTGGATAGCACCAACGCCGGAGCAGATCATAGTCTTGATTTCGCCCCATGCTTCCGGCGTCAAATTAGTCCGGTTTTTAACGGTCATGCCTCAGATGCTAGCCAAGGCATGACAAAACGACAAGTCAAACCTCAAAAGCCTCAATCGCCGCCCACTCTTCCCGTGTTAACGGCATAGGTGGCATGTCCGCCATTTCGATCTTCATTCGCTCTTCCCATTCTCTCATCTCTTCCGCTGTCGGTTCCATTTCCTTCTCCCGGCGACGTCTCTCAAGTTTGACATGTTCCATTGTGTCACGGTCCGGCGACAACCACCCATCCAACACGAGCGTCTTGTAAAACTTTCTCGCCTTGGCTGGATCACGCTGGTGGAAGTGAAGAAACTCCACGAAACAATCCATGAGGGAGGAATCTTTCCGGTCTCTGTATTCAATCCGGGCATGCTCAATAATGTCCGCGTACATGGCAGCATCCTCTGGATTCATTCCCTCGTCATTCAGTCCGGTAATTGGATCATGGCCCTTAGGGTATTTCGCAACCTCCGCACCACGGACTTCCGCGAATTTGTATTCCCCATTTGCTGGGAAACCCGGCATTGTCTCCGCCCGATACGTCACACCATCCAAATTGATTTCTCCGCCTTGCACTGTTAGCGCGATGATTTCCACCTTCACGGGCTTCCGGCTCTTACTCCATTTGCGGCTGTCACCATTGACATTTAATACAATAACCCCCGGCCTGCCTCCTATGTTTTTGTTGTTTGACATGCCGGAAACTACCAAAAACCCGTCACCATGTCTAGCATTTACTCATTTAGGTATTTGCACCAATCCGCCCGATCCACACCATTTTCCCCCTTCTCACCATTTTCCCCTGATTTTACCTGATTTTGACATTTACCTTTTTGACTTGTTGCAACCCTAAATGCGGCCCATAAATCTTTCATTTTTAATCAGTTGTCACTTGAAAGACATTTAGTCAAAAACATAAGAGAGAATTTTACCTAAGGAGAAAAAGAAAAAGTAAAAAAGAAAAAAGAGTGTTTTCACCCTATTTTACCCCCATTTCACGTTTTCTTTTCTTATATGGGAAGAGAGTTCCCCAAAAATCTGAAAAAGGTTTTTGTAAATGCTATTTGTCACTGAGGCACTTATGACTAATTTAAATTTCATTGAAAATAATTCTTGATACGAGTCAATTCATGGTGTTGAGTAACGCCGTCAACCGATACCACCTCACACCCATGAAATTTGCCACTAAGAAAGAAGCCCTCGCCTACCTCTCTGCAAATCCACTGAGCTACGCTCTATGGGACGAGGGCAAAATCGAAATGTCCGCCATCTACTGGAATGGACGCCGCCGGATTCAACGCTCGAATGCGAGTGTGAACCGAATCCCTGAAGCCTGAAACCCCTTTCCAACCTCTCAAATTATCACACCCATGAAACGCCACACACTCGAAACGAAAATCACCGAATTGATTGGTGAACTCACACAAGCCTCCGCTTTCCATGTCATTGCTTACGAGCTTACGCATGACGGTTGCGGCTGGTCTGTCAATATGCCGTTCACCATCCTCTCCAATGGTGACAAGGCGGAAGCCCTTGAAGCCGCTCGCGGACGGTGGGAAAACTTCAAAACGAACTACGCCAGCCGTGCCCGTGTGAAGGACATTGAAGATATTTCCGAAACGCCCCTAGAATTAGAATTGGAAGTCGATTGCGTGCCTTTCCTCCGCATCGAAATCACAGAAGCCTGAAACACCTTACCCACCTCACACCTCATGAAATTCCCCACCAAGAAAGAAGCTCTCGCCTACCTCTCAGCAAACCCCCTGAGTTATGCTCTATGGGATGAGGGCAAAATCGAAATGTCCGCCATCTACTGGAATGGACGCTGCCGGATTCAACGCTCGGATGCGAGTGTGAACCGAATCCCGGAAGCCTGAAACACCTTACCCACCACCTCACACCCATGAACACCTCGACCATAGTCCGCGCCTTCACAAACTCCGCAACCCCCGCCGCCCGCCTCGCCGCATGGCAGGCCCTCCCGATTGGTCAACGTCTGGCAGCAATCAGGAAACATACCACTCCCGGGTATCCTTGCCGCCCCATCGCATTCTGGGAAATCAAATCACCCACCCGTGCCCAGTGGAGACAAGCCCTCATTCATGATCCGGCGTTCCAGCTCGCCCCCGTCCCCATGGTGCATGAAACCACGCTCCACAGTCTCCGCTTGGACTCCAAGGAAATCGCGAACTACTGGCACGGCGGGACGTTCCTCCGTCATGATGGCTGGTTCGTAGATGAGGACGAGCAAGGGGACGAGGTATTCATGCCCTATGCCGTTCAACTCGCCCGGTTTCCCGGTTTCATCTTCGAAGTGATTTCCGACCCATGGAACGACGAGGTGGTGGACGTTGACCTCTCCACTGGTGCGGAAATCGGATACCACCCCGCCAGTGTGTGGAGTGAAAGCACTGCGGAGGGATACAGACATGCGGCAGCCGGGACGGCAATCCGCCGGGCGGACTACACCGCACAACGCCGCGCCGAGCGGGAAAGGGAGTTCCAAGCAAAGTCTCGCATCGAATCCGACATTGAAGAAAACCGGGAAACCCTCAAAACCCTCCGCTCGGAAATCCGCGCCTTGGCACACGAGCTGAAAGCCCTTTGCCCGTCTCCCATGACAGCCTCATACCCCGCTGCCGCACGGGCCTTGCGCCAGTCTCTCCAGACTCTCCTATCGGACCGCCGGGAACTCTTGAGCCGGAACTCCCGCCTCGCCGTCAACCTTTGATTCACCTCACGCCTTAACACCTCACTACCTACACTCATGAGCAGATACACCAAAGCAATGCACATCGCCGACTTTTATTCCCGCATGGAAAAGCTCGGATTCACTTACTCCGAAACTGAAACCCTACGCCGGGCGCAACTCACTCTCCATCGCTGGTCGGAGCGCGAGTGTAACGGGGAAGTGGAGCGTGACGAGACAACGGGCAAGACTTATTACTTCTCTAATTCTCGCGGCGAACGGACAAGCCATCGTGTGCCTGACCTTGAAACCGGCGCATGGAAACGCGTATTGGCCACTGTGGAGGCACGGAATTCCCGCACTTGGATTCTATCAGGTGAAACGGGAGAGTATAACGTGAAACGGGGCAATACCGCCACTGACCTCGTTGCCTACCACCAAACAGACCCTCGCGGCGCAAGTCTTTACCTGGTCAAGAAATCTGACCTTGGCGAACACGACATTTCCGCCGTCTACAATCGCGGTTTCGGAGTCTGCATTGACTAACCTCTACCCCTTCACACGCCATGAAAAATCAAAAAGAAATCCGCCGGGCATTCTGGCAATCATTTCCACACCTCGCAGAGCAAGCCCGGGAGGCTGGCATTCTGTCAAAACCTCAAAACCAGCATTGCGCCACCGTCCGTTGCACGTTCGTTGACTTCGTGGATAGCTTGGCGAAGTCCGGTGAAATCACCGGCAGTCTCGCCGCCCGCGCAACCCTTTAATAAATCCTCACACCCGACACACTGAAATCATGAAAACTTACCTCACGCTGGTCTATACCCACGGACGATATGAGAACTCAGTCTCATTCATCCGCCCGCGCCATCTCTCGACTCCCACCCACCGGGGCGCGGAAAGAATGATTGCCCGTCACCTAGGCTTGAAACCCTCTGACATTTCCGTCTCTCGGATTTCCGAGATGGTTTACGCCGCATAACTCTCACACCAACCCCTAGACCCGACACTCATGAAAACACACGACAGCAAAAACCAGCCCCTTGCCTCCGCAGTCCCAAACGCCTTTTATCAGGCATACGTGGAAGCCGCGCTCTGGTCTTCCAGCTACACGGCGTACGAGACGCCGGAAGATGAGGAAACCCAGGAAAACGGGGAGGATCACAATATGGACGATGGAGTTTACGAGCTTGCCACGGAAACGGAAGACGCCATGCTTCACGATTGCGCGGCCTGGTTCCGTCATTGCGAGCAAAGCGACCTGCCCGCCGTCCCTGAATATGATTGCCCGCAGTATTCGGACGAGGAAAAGAGCGGTCATGACCTTTGGTTGACCCGTTGCCACCATGGCGCGGGGTACTGGGACCGGGACTTAGGAGAACTCGGGGACAAACTCACGGAAGCCGCACACGCCATGGGGAGCCGCGACCTTTACGTCGGTGACGATGGTCTCATTTACCAGTCATGACCTACCGCCCGCAACCCTTAGCAACTAAAGCCATGCAACTCTGCAAAACAATCACCCCGAAATGCACCCGGTATTATATCAACGGGAAGCTGGTCAGTGCCTCCGCCTTTGACGAGGCGAAACACGGGAGACGGCAGGACTGTTTCCTGACCACCATCCGCAAGGGAACCACCCGCCACTTCTCAACCCTGTCGCCATCCTGATGCCATACCGCCACCCTCTCAATATCATGTCATATCCCCCACCTGTCGCCCCGCGTCTCCACACAGTCTGTTTCCTCACATTCGTCGCCCTGTTCACCCTCGCCGCGCTGGCGGTCCTCGGTGGCCATGTCCTGTCAGCCCTTTACCCCGCAATCCCATGATCCACACCATTGCCAAGGAATTCGTTCGCCTACTTCACGAAGGCGGGATTGACCTCGCCGAGATTGACCGTCGCAACGCCGCCGAGGAATCGAAGAACGTGTGCCACTCGCATGACTTCTGTGATCCTAATGAGGAGATGTTGCAAGCGTTTGAGACGGTCCATGAGGCGTTTGACTTCGAAAGTGAAGAACACGCCTCACTGTGGAACGCCTCATGGAACTACACCGTCACCACTGGCTTCGAAACCCTCGCACCATGAAAGTTCTGATTGCCTGCGAATGTTCCGGCGTGATCCGTGAGGCGTTCCGCGCCCGGGGGCATGATGCCTGGTCCTGCGACTTGCAACCCGCTGACGATGGCTCCCCGTTCCACATTCAGGGCGATGCCCTTGAAGCCATCCGCCAAGGTGGGTGGGACTTCATAGGCTTACACCCCGAATGCCGGTACCTCGGCGTTTGCAGCATCCATTGGAATAACCGTGGCCGGGGATGGGAGAACACCCACAAAGCCCTTCGGTTCGTCGCGGATCTTTTCGAAGCGGCGGGAAATGTCCCCCACTACCTCGAAAACCCAGTCTCGATCATCTCCACCCATTTCCGCAAACCGGAACAAATCATCCAGCCCTACGAATTCGGCGAGGATGCCTCTAAAAAAACCTGTCTCTGGTTGCACAAGCTGCCGCCCCTCATTCTGGACCCCGCGCAACGCTTCCCCGGCCGCATCGTCGAGCACAAAGGCAAGATGGTGGAACGCTGGTCCAATCAGACCGATTCCGGTCAAAACAAACTCCCGCCATCCGATACCCGGTCAAAAGACCGTGCCCGCAGTTACCCCGGCATTGCCGCCGCAATGGCAGCGCAATGGTCTGAAAACCTCTACGACTTCATACCATGAACACACCCACCCCACGCCCCGCTCACGGGGTTTACAAGAAAATCGCTCAATACGAATCCGCCACCGACGCGCAAGCCGCTGTGGACCGCCTGAACGCCGGGAATGGCTTCGAGGCATACTACGCCACCCCATTCCCGGGAGACATCGAAGAACTGGTGACAGTCTTGGACCGTCTGAGCCTCATGCAGGACTTCGAGAAGTGCTCCATCCCTGAATTGGAGCAATGGCTCGCCGCCCGCGCCCTGGTTGAGAAACACCGCCCACAGCCAGGTATTCAAGGGATTGGCTTTAAGACGTTCCAGTTCGAGAAAGTTGAAAACACCCTCGCCCAGAGTCTGCCCCGTCGCCGTTGCCTTGAAGACAATCCGAAATTATCCGATAGATAAACTGGACATCCCCCAACCTCTCACTTATTACACCCCTACAACATGACAATCACTCTCCCCAAGCTCCGACACAAGACCTCCGGTATGACCCGTAAGAAAATGGGCTTCTGGCAGTTGATGTGGAGAGAGGACGGAAAGCAGCGAATGAAGTCCCTGGGAACAGGCGATGTGGAGGAAGCCATCCTCCGCCGCGACGAAGAGCGTGCCAGTCTCATGGAGGCCGGAGCCACCATCAAGGAATGTAATGACATCGCCGTCACCACCGACAGCACCCACTACATCTACCTCCGCAAGCCTTACGAGGTGAAACTCCCGGGTAGGAAGCATCTGGGCTTTTTCGAAACCGAGGAAGCCGCCAAAGCCGCCAGAAACAAAGCACTGAACATCACCACACCATGAAATCACTATTAAAAGAAATCGGTCCGGTAACTTTTCCGGAAAACACAGGAGAGCGCGTTTACATGCTCCCCTTCACTCGGAGAGAGGGTCTACCAGCCCACTTATCCCGTTGGCAGTTGACCATTGACGCCATGCTGCAAGGCGTGGAGACGGACGGACCAATCTACCTGATGATTGACCAAGGAATCGTGAAGGCGGGAAGCCCCCACCGCCGTGGCGGAGCGCATATCGACGGGAATTGGAATCCCGGAGTCAGTGCACATGGTTCCGGCGGGGGTCATGGACCAAGGCCGGGGCACGGCCCGTCCCCAGGATTGCCGGGACATAAACCGGGAGGTCTCCATGGTTCCTTGGGCGGGTCTTGGGACAGCCACAATTTTGCGCCGGAAGCTCTTATTCTCGCCAGTGACGTGACAGCAAGTTGTGGGTATTTGGGCGAGATCGACGGCAACCCGAAAGAGGGCGGAGATTGCTCTCATTTGGACCTGTCCACAGCTCATCGAGTTCCGTTGCTCGCCGGAAGGTCTTATGCAGGCAATGTAACCATGGTGCATGAGTCTCTCCCCCTGCTGAGAGACTGCCAGCGCACATTAGTCCGTTTGAATGTGCCCGGATTTGAATTCTGAACATCACCACACCATGAGAGCAATCACACAATACCAAGCCATTGACGAAACCATCTGGAATACCGAATTGGAAGCAAAGATCCGCGATGAAACCATCTTCACGGTGGACCGCATCATGGCCCCGCTGGGAGAAGTCCCGGAGGATGTCACCGCAGGGAAAGGCTGGCTCCAGCACAATCTCGAAAAGGTCAACCACGCCAAGGATCTGATTCTTGAACTCTGCCGGGTGCAGGGCATCGGAGGCACCTTGCAGGCTTTCCAGAGTCGCGGGCGGGACTGCCACCCCATGTCGATCATCGGACGGGTTCTCAGCGAGAACAGAGGCCCGATCCCGGACGCATGGAACCGCTTCACACGGATCGACCCGCAAGGCCGTGAGCACCAGCAGCCATACTTCGCCTACACGAACGGTCCCGATTCGGATCACTACTGCGTGGAGGACCGCTCATGAAACTCTACCACATCAGCCAGTCATCCGAGACCGGATATGACACCTTCGATTCAGCGGTGGTCGCCGCCAAGTCGCCGAAAGCCGCGTCACTCATGCACCCACACGACGGCGCGGACATCCGCAGCAAGAAATCCGACGATTGGACAAATGACCCCGAGAAGGTCACAGTCAAGCACATCGGCTACGCGCAACAATCCGTGAAAGCCGGAGTCATCTGTTCATCCTTCAACGCAGGCTGATATGAAATCCTTCGAAGGAATCCTCACCGTCGCCGCTCTGTGGCTCGTCGCCGCAGTCGTGGTGTTCATTTTCAACGAAATCAAGCTCCGCAAGGGCCAGGACATATGAAAACCACAGCCATCATCGTCATCGCACTCCCGTTCCTCTTCTACTCCGTGTGTGGGCTTTTCCACTACGGGAACAACAAGGAGAAGGAAACACTCATCCCGGCCTGTGTGGTCGGGGCTATCGGCATCGGTCTTCTGTTCCTCGCTTACTACCTGCTATGAATACCATGGAAACGATAGATTTCAAGGAGACTGCCCGTCAGTTCAACGCGGGCCGCGTCTCTGTGGGGTATCAGATGCACAGTGGAGGGATTGCGCTGCTGTTCAATCTTGGTGGGAAATTCGGATTTTGTTATCTGGGCCAACCGAACCGCAGCCCTAAATTCCAAGGGATCACCGCCACCCAGGCAATCGAGAACGCCCTGAAAGCCAAAAGGGAAATCATCCTCACAACCGTCAAGCCCACACTGACAATTCCAGTATTCACTCAGCCATGAAAACAGGATGCCTCACAATCAACCAGGTCATCGGGCTTCTCGAAAAGGCCCGCAAGGAGCGCGGCGGCAGTGCCCGGGTGATGCTCTATGACCGCTGCGGCGAGAAGATCAAACCCGTCCGCATGGAAGAGGGCATGACGAACCGATCCGGCCAAACATTCGAATGGCTCGCATTTACTGAAGACTTATGATCCGAAAACGCTTACTACCCTCGAACCTTTCGATACTTCTGATTGGCATGACCCATTCGGAAATGCCAACGATGATTGAGGTTGGCTGGACCACCTTGCCAAAAGAAAAAATGCAAGACCTCATCATAGAAGCTCCTTTTCAGATACCAGAGGCACCCTTCATACAGGGACGCAAAAACAATGAACCATGGTATGCCCAGTTCAGGAAGAAAGAGAAGAGGTCAAGACGGCTATGAGCAGCAAACCATCATCCGGTTTCTTCGGACGCCATCAGGTCATCCTCCCCTCCGACAGCGGGAAGGAAGCCAAGTGGTGTACGAAGAAGAACCGCTACTATTGCAATTATGTCGTTGGGGATAAGCGCGAGCGGCACTACCTCGAAGCCACCACCCAGGAAGAGGCCACCAAGGAGCGGGACATCCTGTTCACCCGGCTCTGCATGCAGGGGGCCATCCGGCGCGGGGAGCGGGTCTCCAAGAAGCGCATCCTCAAGGACAAGCTCGATCTCAACCACGGCATCACTGAATTCGCTCTCACGGTGAAACGCTACAAGGTCATCGTGGACAAGAAATACCTCGGCACCCGGCGCACCCTCGGCGCGGCCAGGGATCTTCGGGACAAATACATGGAAGAGAATGCGCTGGCTCCCTGCGCGACCTGCGGCAAGCGTCCGGTGCTCGCTGTGAAAGGCACCCACTGGTCTCTGGACCATGTGGAGGCCGGATGCCTGAACATCGTGAAAATCCGCCGCATCGGCAAGGTTGAAGCTTCCAAGAAATGGAACACCATACTTTTCAAACAGAAACCTTTCGAAATATGAACAGCAGAGCCACACCCCCACGCCTGCAACAAAAGGTCGTCGGCTACCGAGATCCGACGCTCGACACGTTCACCGACCTGAAGAAGGCATTGAACGAACACCTCCGCAAAACCGATCCAAAATTCCTGAGAGACTCTGACAATTCCCGCCGTCGTGCGGAAGAACGAAACCATTTGAAACCATGAACACTACCACAAGACCGCACGGCCTCCCCTCCGACCTTCCGAATCCACCAGCCGCCCCCGCAGGTTATCGCGGGGTGTATCGGGGAATGGGGTGGAGAAATGACGGGGAATGCACCTACTACGCCGCGCTCAGGCCGGACGACGGCTGGAGTAACTATGATCGCCCATCCATACCAGCAGGGCTTGATGACCGCCACTACATCGAGTGGGTTGAACTCCGCCCGACGCCCGAAGGTGTGGCGGACGTGCCTAGCGGGTTTGAGTATTCCGGCGTGCCAAGGATCAAAGGAGCCGACACCAGAACTCCATCGCAAGATGTGGCGGCTTACCTCTACAAGCATGGGAAAGGATCAGCATGGGAAATAGGTGTCTGCGGGGATCAGGCGGGTTTCCACTACGCTTTGCGGATTGGCTCAAAGGTGCATCATGACAATATCGACGCGGCCCCCGTTGAGGGAAATCCCGGTGTGGAGCCTGCTGAAACAGAGCCGTGCGGCGTAAAGGTGTGGATTAGCCGAGATCCTTTGGAAATCGAAGTTTATGAAGTGAACGGCCTCGACGCTGACTATCTCAAAGACGGATGGAAGCTTAGGGAAATGTGGATTGTGCCGGAGGGTTACGAGGTGGTGAAGAAAAAGCAGGCAAAGCCCCAGCCAGCCAAGGCGCGGGAGTTCTGGTTACAGAATGGCGGCGAAAACATCATTGCCCACACCGTGAAACCTGAGTCCGGCGCAATGCACGTCCGCGAGATCCTCCCCAACGAGTCCACACTGCTGGAGGAGGCTGTCGGGCATCTGCGGGACATGCTTGCAGACGATGACGGGAAGGTTTGGAAAGATGTTCACGCATTCATGGATGCCAACTTCCCTGATCCCGCGCCGGAGCCTTCTGACTTCGATAAATGGTATGCTAACTGGGCAGGTGTGGTTGCGAACAAAGAGCAGGCAGCCGCGATGTTTCAGGAAGCGCAACGCCCAACCCCAACCAGCAAACAGCCGTGAGACCTACGCCTAGAACTACGGACGCCTACAAGCAACGCGATGGAGAAGGTGCTCTGGATCATGAAATCCGCCGAGCAAGAACCATGGAGCAACTCGAAAGGGAAGCGGACGAGCTGCGGGAGGCTTCTGAAAGAACCTGCGCTTGGAGCTACGACGAGGAAGACGGATACTGGCAAAGCGCATGCGGAGTCGCTTTCTATTTCGAAGTAGATTCTCACGATCTTTCCGCGCACCATTACCATTTCTGCCACAAGTGCGGCGGGAAAATACCGACGAAAGGAGAAGGCCAATGAGCTACTTTGACGACGTTGAATGCGCTCGGAACCATATTCCGAAAGAATGGCCGCGCAGGTCAAAGCGGCATCTCACCATTGAGGAATTCCAACCCGGCGACGGCAGATTCTTGATGCGAAAAACTCTCTGCGGATTGGAACTAGCGCAAAGCTCTGGAATGCTCGCTCGGAGGATTTCACGCGTCACATGCAAAGGATGCCGTATCACCGCCCTCAAAAACACCGAGCCAACGAAAGAATGAAACCGCTAACGAAATCAGAAAAACAATGGATCAAGGATGTCCAAGAACTCCTTATGACTCCTCCATCTCAAAGGCTCGGACTCTTTACCATCGGGGACGCTAGTCTCACGGTTTATGATAAATCTTTCGATCACACAATCGACATAGCGCAAGAAGCCCACAATTCAGATTTCTGCCAAGAGGTTGACAGGCTTGGATGCCGATTAGCTGACATTGACAGCGCGATTCAAATTCACTCAACCGCAGGATAATATGAACCCCCACCAATCAAACCCCGGCCAGTGCCAATGGTCGAACAACGGACCACTACCGCAATGCGCCGAGGAGGCGACTACGCGTATCGGCGGCATCCCACTTTGCAAGGAGCATGGCGACAGGAGCGGGATGAAGCCGCACCCAGTGCCGGGAGTGAACCTCGACTTCAACGGACAGCCTTTCCTTGGCCCCGAGCCGATCAACTGGCAGGCACGGGCTGAGGAGCTGGAAAAAGAGAAGGCCGATTGGCAGGACGCTCGCGCTGAGGGACGCAGAGAGTGCATTGCGATATTGCTAGAAATGGATGCCGAAACCGCTCTGGACGAATACATCGGAGATCACCCCATCGGTGACACCGGCGATTATGGTAGCCAGTGGAAGGTAGAGGAGCTTCGGAATTTGTTCAACGCTGACGAAAGAGAGTCCATAACCGAACGGTCGGAAGGCGCATACTGGGAACTTCGTGGCGAAATGATCGGAGTTGAAGACGCGCTATCCGCCAGCCAAGCGGAAGTAAGGAGGCTCAGGGATGCTTTGGAATCAATTCAAATATGGTCGCAGGATGCTCTCACTTGCACCTTTTTAGATGACGCTCCGGGTGCGTTTGAGCAGATAGAGCAAGAATGCACAAAAGCCCTCAGCCCCGCAGAGAAAGGCGGTGCAGAATGAATGAGTTCACTGAAACAACGCTTGAGGAAGCTGGATGGTATTTTTTCTATCCACAGAATCCGGGTAAATTCGGACGCCCGAAATATGTCGAATTGGAACAATGCACCATCAGGGACGGGGATCTGCATTGTAAGGCATACGCTGGCGTTTACATCGGACCCATAATCCCCCCTAAGCCAGTGAAAGAGAAAGGCGGTGAGGGGTGAGCAAATGCGAATCATGCGGAAAGACGATCAAGGATGGCGACGATTTCTTTATATGGGAAGACGGGCCATACACTTGCGGGCCATGCACCGAGGCATTCGGCGTAAAAAATGTGACCCGCGAGGAATTGAATCAGGTTCTTCAAGGAATGCTCGATAAAGCAGAAAGGCCGCTCCCCATTACAGAGAGCGACCCCTCTCTAAGTCGCGGCAAAAGCCGATCGTCAGGGAGCACGGGGCAACAATGCTCAATGCCGGAAAGTAGTCAATCAGCAAAACAGAAAGGAGACGCCGATGAGAACTAAAACCCTAGCAATACTCGCGTTGGTCTTCGGCCTTGCATTCGCCGGAGTGACTGATTTCACTAAGCTTTACGCGCTCTCAACAGTGCTCGCAATCGCTGCGGGAGCGTGCGGATTCCTCGCATTTGTCGGATGTGTCGGCATCGGGATCGCATGGGCAAACAAGAGAGGGGTGCTCGATGACTGAAAACACAGACGGCTGGACCTCGGAATGCCCGACCGTGCCGGGGGAATATGAGTTCAAGCACAGATCGAACGATAAACCTGAGAGCGTCACCGTCTATGATGCTAGTGGGAAATTGCTTGTCCAAGTTGCGGGAGGCAGAGGGATGCTATCCGCGTTTCACAATTTTCATTTTGACCCGCAGTGGCGACCGCTCAAGGGGGTGGAAGGTGAGACGCCGGAGACGGATGCCTGCTACGTTCGGGCAGGGATGATGTTGGCCAATCAGGTGGATGAGCTAGACAAGACATGCCGCTCGCTAGAAACCCGACTCGCTGAGTCGGTGAGGCTGAATGGACAGTTTCTAGACGAGCTTAGGGCAGATGTAGAATACTGGAAAAAGCTTTCTCGTGACAATGGGATGTGGGCTGCGGACGCTGAGGAAAAAATGGACGCTTGGAAGGGTGTCGCGGTCAGGCTTGTTGGCTTTATGCCAGCGCATCGAGCCGGATGCCCTACACGAATGGGGAGGGATATGGATGAATGCGACGGCGGATTAAACGAAGTCGTGGCCGAACTGGAAGCACTCAAGAAAGGAAAGTCGTGAAAAAGAGCCAAGCCCAAAACCACACCACACTAAACCAGTAAATAATATGGCCAAAATACAATGTCCCTGCGGGGCTTACCTTTCGAATTGTGGTCCTTACACCCAAGGGCTCTTATTAACCGAAACGGAGATGGATCAGATTGACGAGAGGGACGGAGACGAGATCGACTGGTGGGATAGGGGAAAAGACATATGGGAGTGTTATAGTTGCGGCAGGCTTGGGGTGATAATGACCCCACCCCCCTACTCCGTAGTTAAGTGGTATTCTCCCGATGACGGTAAAGGTGGCGATTTGATGGGACCAAAGAAAGATTGAAGCCATGATCATCACCCTCATATTCGCACTCTCCGGCCTCGCTTACTTCTCCGCTCGGATTCTCGCTCATGCGTTCCTCAACCTATGGGAGTCCACGTATGACGAGATCACGGCGGACTGTTCGCGGGTCGAGCACTTCTTTCCGACGTATCGCAGAGACCCCGCAGATGGTCTCTCACGGTTGAGGAACCTGATTTAGAACGGACAGTTCTCTTCGGTCTCGGCGACCCGCTCTTCTATGAGGAGCGGGTTGTTTTTTGCCTTCGCACGTTTCCTGGCGAGGATCTCTTGTACTGCTGCGGGGAGGAATTTCTCACGGGCGGATTTCTCGGCATTTTGCGAGACCGTGATGATGCGGAGGTTCCCCGGCCGGTAGCCGATGGTGCTGTCCACTCTGTCGATGGACGGGTATTCACCAAAGGTCTCGGCGTTGTGGTCGAACATCGCGTACGCGTCGCACATTCCTTGAAAATAATCGAAAGTCAGGCTGAACTCGATTCCGCGCCCCTTCGCATGGTCCCGCAGCGCGGCAAATGCCGACTGTTTCGGGTTGAGCATCCGCCAGCGGTGCTGATAGTGCTTGTGACATAGAGAGAACTTCCCCTTGCCGTGGTCGTTCCGACAGCGTGTGACCATGCACATGCCGGGACCAGGTTCTCTCTTCAAGGTGAAGAAACCTTCAGCAAGATGACGGTCGCGGTGGGAGTATCCGGGGGATCTCATGGACAGGGTACATCAGAGAGGTGATGCCAGTTGCAGATGCAGCAACGCGGTGGTGCCGTGGGCAGCAGCGAGGGATACCAACCGTCCATCTCACGGGCGCGGGCTTCACCGTGCATTGAGGCGATTGCCCGCAGCAGGGATTCCCGTTCGGCAGGTGGACCATTCTGGAGAACCAGAGTAATCTCGCCCGCGAGCCGGTGGTCTTCGATTTCGTTGTCATCAATCATTGGTATTCGGGTAGGTAAACGACAGAGTTCGGATGCTGGGAATCTGTGTGCCCGGCGGAGGTAGGATGGAGACGCGCTGGTAGTGTTTGCCATGATTCCGACCCACCTGCCGCCAGCATCCGTAGCGCACGGGTTCTAGGTATCCCGGTCTCGTGAGACACGGAGCACGCGGAGTCGCCGCATGTCAGAGCCTTCGGATTGATATTGCGAACCCGTGCGCCACAGATGATGCAGAGACGTTGGGTGTTCATGGCTTCAGTGTAATTCCGAATTTCTTCAGCAGGTGCATGTTGGCAACCCGAATCGCTTCACGGGCGTTTTTCGTGCTGCCGATTGCGTCGATGACGCGCAGCGGGGTTGCAGACTGCCGGTTGATCCTGACTTTGGTGTAGCTGCCGCCGCCTTCGCAATGCTTGCCATTCAGCCAAATGACGCCGCTGCCATCCGTGGACTCGGACGTGTCGTAGCAGAGTTTCTTGAACAGCTCGACGCCCGCTTCGATCATGGGGTCAGGATTCATGGCTTTTGCAGGTCGTCGAGAAGGGTTTTCACGTTGGCCTCGCCGAGGTCCAGCACGAGCCAGGTGATGAGTGTGCCGAGGACTTGCTTGGTTCGGGCGAGGTCTTTCTCGACGGGTGAGAGCTGGGTCTCGACTTCCGGTGAAGGTTCAATGGGGGTGAGGGCATAAGCTTCTTCAGGGAGCTGAAGAATTTCGCTGCCGTCGCAGCAGAGAAAGTGAACGCGACCCTTCGGATATTCGTAATAGAAGCAGTCCTCCAGATTGATGTTGGCAATCCGTTCATCGGCGTCAGGTTTACTTTCGCCAAAAAGACGGAGCCATGCCTCGCTGGTGGTCTCGGCGTCCACGGGGCGGGCGTCATCTTCGGTCCAGAGTTTCGTGGCGGATTTGATTCGGGCCAAGGCCCATTGTTCTGCTGGCAGTGTTGTTTTCATGTGCGGGCAAAGCGTTAATCCTTCCATCCGATCTTGAAAAGAAGAATTTGACGATTAGCAAAAGAAATTTCTCGACACGGTTCGGTTCCTTGCGTCTTACTCCGCTTCACGCATGAATGACATGGACCCGGAGCTGCGGAAGCTCCTCGCAAAAGCCAAGGAGGAAGGGAGGACTTTGAAGTCGATCACGGATGCAGCCCAAGTTGGCTATTTCCGGGTTTATAACTGGATGAGCGGACGCTGCCCCACCATTGAACTCACAGTGGCGGAGAAACTCCATCGGGTTCTCACCGGGGAGGGGTTCGTTCGATGAGCCGCGAGGATTTCATAGGTCGGAAATTTTACATGCTCACGGCTTTGAGAGATGTAGAAGATGATGTTACAACAGGAGGGCAAACCCGTCGGGCCATCGAGTGGCGGTGTGACTGCGGAAATGCGGTCGTTCGACTTCTGACTCGCGTCAAAAAGGGCGAGGTCAAGAGTTGTGGTTGCTATAAATGGAAAAAACCGAACAGGGATGCAGCCCCAGTGGGGGAGACCTTCGGTCGTTTGACCGTCTTGAGGGAGGTAGAACCTGCTTTTGTATCGACCACAGGAAAAAAGAAACGGCGCGTCTTATGCCGATGCTCTTGTGGACAAGAAAAATCCTGTGAGCTTGTCTCCATTAAAAGAGGAGTAGTAAGCAGCTGCGGCTGTATTAGTAAAGAACTAAGAACTACGCATGGGCAGTATAAGTCAGGAGCTTATGCGTCGTGGAAGTCTTTGATATCCCGAGGAACAGGAAGGTCATGCCCCGAGAATTACTATGACCGAGGTATTCGGGTGTGTGAACGGTGGAAGGACTTCAAAAATTTCTACGAAGATATGGGAGATCGCCCAGAGGGCATGTCAATAGATCGTGTCGATAACGACGGGGATTATGAACCAACTAACTGCCGCTGGGCAACAATGAAGCAACAACTCCGCAATCGCCGGATTACTCACTTCATTCAGTATAAAGGGAAGAAAACAACCGTACCTGACTTGGCCGAGAATTTGGGCATGGACCGCAAATTTTTAGAAAACAGGATCTCACGTTGGGGAAGTGTAGAACGCGCAGTGAATCAACCTAAACAAAAAAGAACCAGCAACCGCGTATGAGTGACCACCAAAAATACTGGGGTGGCTCAACCACGTCCAACGCTACGATACGCCCGCTTGCTGCTGAAAACTTCAAGGAGTTCCTTGAGAAGTATATCAACATTCCGGTCCCAATCCAATTATCCCGAGAGGATTTTCGTTCGAGACCGGAGAGAGAGCGTAACGCAATCAAGGCCGGGCCATACGTGACAGCAGTGTCATTCAAGCTTGGCACCTCCCATCGCTGTGATGATAATGCAGAGTCGCTCGAATTGATCTGCTTCGATCTGGATGGCGGCATTGAAGCGAAGCAGTTTGCCGAGAGTCCCGAAACGCTGATTGAGCACTTGTGGCCTTTCAATTTTGCGGTTTATCACACTTCTAATTCTACACCGGAGAATCCACGTCTTCGTATTATTGTGGATGTTAAGTCTTGTGATCTGGCACACCACAAGCGGATCGTGCGCTATTTGATGATGCGTCTTGGTCTTCCGAAAGACTTCAAAGGATACCGTGAAACTACGGTTCTCTCACAACCTGCGTACCGTCCGGTGAGCTTCCTCGGCGAAGACAGCCACAGCCCGGTCATTGCCAGCAGGACAGAGGGATACCCGCTCGATGTAGTGGATCTACCGGAGATGAGCGAAGACGAAGTGGAAGAGGCAGAGCGCACCTATGCTTGGAGGGGTGAAAGCAGCGAAGAAACTTCTCTTCAATACCTCCCTCTCATGGGAATCACGGTGGAGGACATTGAGCCGGTGCTCCGTTCCATTCCTCCAGACATTACCTACGGTCCTTGGACTCGCGTGATTTCGTCGCTTATTCATCAATTCCGAGACACGGATTCGGCAAGAGCGGCGTTCGAACTGTTCGACGACTGGAGCAGCGGCAGTGACAAATACAAGGAGAATGAGCCATACGCAAAATGGAAATCCTTCACCCCTGAGCCGAAAGGAAAAGCTCCCGTAACCATCCGCACGCTCTTCATGATGGCCCAGGAGCACGGCTGGGTGCCGACAAAGCTCGCTACCAAAGTGAAGCAGGGCGTGTTGGAATGGATCGCCGAGTGTGAGGACGGCAACGTCCTGCAAGAGGAAGGCGCAACCCGCATCGCCGAGCTACCGTTCAAGAACGACATGGTGGAGGAGGCTCTGGTGATTGCCTTGCGGGACAGGATAAAAACCCTCTCGGGCACCCGGATCGACAAAGCCACGATCAAGCGGCAGGTGAACAACGTCCGCCGTAAGACGAAGGAAGAGGAATCCTCCGGCGAACTGGAAGGATGGCTCCGGCCGATTTACTTCATCACTTCGCAGAACGTCTTTCGCAATGCCATGAATGGTGTGGAGTACAGCCCTGCGGGTTTCGACAACACCTTTTCCGAGTTCCTGATGCCGAAGGACGGTGAAAGCGAGCAGGCACGCTCTGGCAAGCCTGCGGTGCTCCCGGTAAACCATGCGCTCAACGTCCGCAAGATCCCCAAGGTGGACGGTGTGACCTATGACCCGCGCTTCGGAGCGGCAGATCCCGTGTTCAATTTCGAAGGCCGTAGCTACCTCAACGAATACCGACTCAGTTCCGTCCCCACCATGGATGCGGTGAATTCGAAAATGGCTGGGAAATGGATTCGGAAACTTTTGAAGAGCCTCATCGGCAATGCCGAACACGAAAGACTCATTTTGGATTTCATCTCTTTCATCGTTCAGTTTCCGGGGATCAAGATCCGCTGGGCACCGATCATCCAGAGTTGCCAAGGCGCGGGCAAGGGAACACTCGGTGACATTCTCTCCGCAGCCATCGGTGTCACGAATGTGAACATCATCGCGCCAGGGGCTATGTCTTCGGATTTCAATTCGTGGCGGGCGGGATGCCAAGTGGTGATCTTCGACGAGCTTCTCTCACCGGGGCAGAACCGGGCCGAGGTGGCGAACAAGATCAAGGACGCGATCACCAATGACCGGGTGAGCCTGAACCAGAAATTCAAAGACCCGCGTGTCGTGATAAATTTAGTCAATTTTGTCGCCTTCACGAATTTCAAGAACTCGATTCACATTGAAGAATCCGACCGCCGCTTCTTTGTAATTTACAGCCCGCTCCAGTTCAAGCACCAGATCACACCTCTGGGATATTTGTTCGATGCGTGCCACAATATGGTGGCCAATTTTCCCGGAGCGATCCGCCACTATCTTATGAACCACGAAATCTCCGAGGACTTCCCTGTGAACGGCCCAGCACCGGATACGAAATACCGTCGTCAGATGGTAGAGACTTCCAAAAACCATCTCCTGATAAAATCCGAGCAGCTCATCGCCGACCCCGATTTCCTGATGATCGGCGAGGATGTCATCAGTATGGCCCACCTGAATGCTCTCACCGAGCACGAGGCTCGTAATAATGCAAAAGTGGAAATCTACCTCTCGTCCCTTGGCTATGTCGCTTACGAAGAAGGCAAAATGTTCAATATCGACGGCATGAGAACCCAGATCTGGGTCCATCTGGAGAACTACATCGAGGGCATTCTCGGCGCGGATGAAATTCTTTTGAGCAGAATTCAAAAAGACCTTTGACACATACTACAATCCTACACTACAACAGCAGCACCGCAAGGAATACACCAAACATATGAAAATTGACCAAGACCTCCGTGCCGCCATCAACGCCGCAGCTAAAGTCCAGCCGGAATATGGCTACAACGAAGAAAACAAGCAGATCACCGAACGGGTGGACGCGTTCTTGAAAAAGAAACCTGCGGTCAAGCGGAAGGCCGCTTCCCTCATCCAGCAAATCGCCGACCTTAAATTGAAAGAGTCTGGTCTGAGGGAAAAAGCGAAAGCTCTGCTCTCACCATTCGGTCTTTACATCAACGACCAACGGGTATCTGCCAACTTTCGCCGCGATATGGACGACGTAGATGCCCAGAAGTTCGTCAAGGCCGGTGGAGAGATCCCACCCCCTGCCGAACGCAGGTGGAAGGCCGAGACGGTGATCGCCAAATTGGCAGCAGCGAAACCCGAAAAGAGGGATGCTATCCTGAAGGAATACGGCATCGACTGGTCATGAGCACGGTAATCACTCTCCCGGCAGTTACAGCCCACACCGATACCACACTCAACATCACCATTTCAAATCCAATGAACCAGATCCTCAAACACGGAACCACTCAAGAACGACTGGCTTTTTACAATCGCCAACGTATCAAAGCCCGCGCTCACAACCGCGCCATCCTGAAACGCAACAGCGTCCTGGGTGGCCTTGCCGCCAAAGCACGGCTCATCGTCGATGGAAAAGGCCGCAACGGCAAATCCATGACTCCCGCTCTCCTCGAACGCCATATGGCGAACCGCTAACCCCAAAACACCATGCCACCCACACACCTCAAGGACGGAGACCCAATTCGGGAAACCCAAGTCCAAACGCAGCTCCAGAACCTGAACAAGGATCTCACGGAACTGGAAAACCTCACCTCGCGACTTTATGGACGCTTGGAGTCCATCATCGCCGATCGCCCTGAAGACGGTGGTTCCGGTAATGCGCCGGAACCCCAACTCGTCGATCTTGCCGACACGCTCCGTGATAGCAGCAAACGGATCTATCAGACGAACACTCGTCTCCGCACCCTTCTCGAAACAATCGAGCTTTAACACCCCAAACTACAAATACCATGCCATCAATCGAAGAATTGTTCGCCGCCAATATCGCCGCAACTGAAAAACTCGTCTCCGCTGTCGAAGCGAATACCGCCGCACGCCTCGGTGAAGCTACCGCTCCTGCCGCTACTCCGGCCCCAGTCAAGCCTGCCAAGGAGAAAGCCGTGAAACCGGCTCCAGTCGAAACTCCGGCACCCGAACCGGAGGCTCCTGCCGCCGAAGAGCCAGCTCCAGAAGTTGAATCCCACGTCGGTGAGACCCCGGAGTCCACATTCCCCAAGGACAAGGAAGAGGGCCTCGTCGTGCTCACCGAATTCGTCAAGGGCGCGTTCGCCAAGGCAGGTCCCAACCTCCAAAAGCAGAAGGACGCCTACATGGCCATCCGCAAGGAGTGGGGTGTCGAGAAAGCGTCGGAACTGCCCGAAGAAAAGCTGGAAGAGTTCTACAACAATGTGGTGAAAATCATCGGCTGAACCCCGCAACCCTGGTCGGCCGGAATTCCGGCCGACCTACCTCTTGCATGAATCTCGACACGACCCCGCGACTCGTCAAAATGCTCGACGGCGAGTGGGGCGTGTCCACCTTCACACCAACTTTCTTTCCCGATGGACGCCGGGTTCCCGGTAACTGGGATGTCCGAATCCGCAAAGCCACAAACGACGAAATAACATCAATGACATCCCGCATAGTTCTACCAGATGGAGAGGAGTTTGAAGTATGAAACCGAAGCCTAATACAAAAACAAAAGAGGAATTTCTCAAGCATCTCAATTATTGCCCGCTTTCAGGTGAATTCCGTTGGAACCCACGTTCTGCGGAAGATTTCCCACACGACAATTTCAGAAACAGATGGAATGCTAGATGTGTGGGAAACATTGCAGGTTTTATCGCCTACAATGGCTATCGCCATATTGATGTTTGTGGAGTTCGGGTCTTGGCTCATCGCCTTGCGATGTTTGTCACTTCAGGAGAATGGCCTGAAGGCGATGTGGACCACATAAATGGCTCCAGAGATGACAACCGAATCGCTAACCTCCGGGTGGTTCGTAGATTTGAAAACCTTCAGAATTCTAAATTGCGGAGTAACAACACTTCAGGGGTCAAAGGCGTTTCACTCAGAAAAGGCACCAACAAATGGATAGCCCGCCTTCGTCAGAATAAAGGGCCTTACCTCTATCTCGGTAGCTTTGATAACATCGAGGATGCGACGAAAGCCGTTGAAGATGCGAGAAAACGGTTACACGGCAAATTCGCCAACCACGGATAAATTTTATGATACCTAATAACACCCTTGCCGGACCTTCCGGCTCCCACCAAGCGCATGCCCGGCTTTCGCCCAGCAGCAGCCACCAATGGACTAAATGCACTGGCTCAATCAGCCTCATTGAGGCCAATTCGCACCGTATCCCAGCAGACAACTCTTCGGAGTATTCAAAGCTTGGAACCGATGCTCATGACTGGGCAGCGAAAGTTCTTTTGAACGAGATCACTCTTGAGGACGTGCCAGACGATTTCCGCTCCTACATCACGGATTATGTGAACCACTGCCTTGCGCTCGCCCCTAAAGGTGTGAGCTACCAGACGGAGGTCTCAATTCCCCTATGGTATCAGCCGGATCAGAACGGAACCTGCGACTGGGCGGTCGTGACCGACAGCCTCGTCATCATCCGCGACTACAAGCACGGCGCGGGCGTCCTGGTGCAGTCTTACCAGAACGAACAATTAGCAATTTATTGTTACTCCTTGGTGAAGTTGTTCGAGGACATTTACAACTTCACACCAGACACCGTGGTGAACATCGGGGTTTTCCAGCCCCGGCACCGTGAAGCGCAAGATGTTCAGCCATGGGTCATCACTCTCGGCGAACTGGAGACCTTCTGTGAAGCGATTGAGTATGCCGCCATCCAAGCTAACACCGGATTGGAGCGCGTGCGTGACAAGATCATCAGCAAACGTTCCGAAATACGAGATGTCAGTTGCGGTGAGATCCTCGAAGCCGCTCCCGGCTTGCGTTTCTCACCGAGTGACGGAGACAATGGCTCGTGCCGTTGGTGCCGTATCAAAGGGCGGTGTGATGCCCGTCTCGCCGCCGCCGTGGAAGGTCTGGAAATGCCCGACACCAGTGGTGAGGAACTGCTGGCGTTGCTGCCGGATCTCGACAAGAAGGAAGCCAAGGAAACACCAGAGACCCGCATCCAGCTCCGTGCTGAAGCGGCGGGCATCTCTCGGGAAGCCCTCACCGACGATTATCTGGTGAAGCTGCTGGAGTGCAAACCCGCCATCATTAAATTTCTCGCTGATGTTGAGGAGACCCTCGAAGCTCGCGTCATGGCCGGAGAAAACGTTCCCGGTTTGAAGATTGTTCTCGGCCGCGCCGGAAACCGGGCATGGCTCAACGAGGAAGCCGCCGACACATTCCTCAAGGGGCAAGGTCTGAAACAGGAAGATCGTTACAAATTCATCTTGAAGTCCCCCACCCAAATGGAGGAAGCTCTGAAGGCGAAACTCGCGAAATCCACCAGAACGGCGAACCGCTTCAAGGAGCTGGTCTCACGTTCTGAGCCACAGCGTACCATCGCTCTCAGTTCGGACAAGCGGGAAGCTGTGGCACCTGTCATCGACGCGCTGCCGGATCTCGCGGCCATCGACGACTTCGAAGTCTGAAACACTCTCACCACCCGAGGCCCGGACGATGCAGGCCGCACAAGAAATCGCATCACTCAAAATACCAAATACGATAATGACAATTCCGCAACTCCCAGAAGGCCAAGTATTCATTCCAAGCGGTCGCCTCGGCTACCCGAAGCTCTTCAAGGCCGAAGGTATCAAAGGTGACGCCACCTCGAAGCCCCGCTACGGATGCCAGATCCTCGTCGCCAAATCCGACACGGCTACCAAGGCCCGGATCGACGCCGAGATCGACCGCCTTGCCAAGGTCAACTTCAAGGGCGTGAAGCCCAAAACCAAAGACCTGCTCATCAAGGATGGTGACGGCGAGGACGGTGACGAGAACTCCAAAGGTTGCTGGATCGTCTCCGCCAACCGTGCGGAGACCCAAGGTCGTCCACAAGTCGTGGACCGTGCCCGCCGCGCTCTGATGCCCGAAGATGGCAAGCCCTACGCAGGGTGTTACTGCAACTTCGTCATCGGCGTGTTCGTCCCCAAGAACTGGAGCAAGATCTGCGGTTCGCTGGAGATCGTCCAGTTCGTCAAAGATGGTGAACCGTTCGGCGGTGCTCGTGTTGATACGGCAGTGATGCCGGAGCTTCCTGACGACGAAGACGAGGAGTTCGAAGCATAATTCGAACGGAACTGAATCGCCTCGCCCTGGGAAACCGGGGCGGGGTTTTTTGGGTGAACACAGATGATTACCTGCGCCCCTATTAAACTGCTGCCAGATGCAGACCTTTTACGAAAAATTCTGTCATATGACTCAATTTCCGGAAAACTGGTTTGGAAACATCGGCCTGATTGGACTTTTAATCTAGATATTAAGTATCCCAAAAGGCTTGTATCCAGTTGGAATTCACAGCACCCGGGGAGTGAAGCTTTCTACACGTCAAACAGAGCGGGTTATCTGAATGGCTACATAAATGGGGTTCCTTATTTGGCTCACAGGATAATTTGGAAAATTGTAACAGGAGAAGAGCCAAAGTTTATCGACCATATCAACGGCGTAACATTTGATAATTCGTGGGCTAATTTGAGATCCATTTCTCGGGACGAAAACCAGAAAAATACGGCTAGGCCCCAGCGAAACACTTCGGGCATTATGGGGGTTCATTGGCACACAGGAATTCAAAAATGGACAGCAAACATTACTGTGGGCGGGAGACTAACCCATTTAGGTGTTTTTGATAGCAAGGAGGATGCAGCAGTGGCGCGGAAGTCCGCCGAAAATGTATATGGCTACCACGTAAATCATGGGAGGGTTCAAGCATGAATGAATTGCATTTTGACTACGAGACCACTTCTGCCTGCGACATCTCGTTAGGCTCTTACCGTTATGCTGCGGACCCTTCTACGCGGATTCTCATGTTTGCTGTTGCTGGGACAACGGGAGAGCCATTGTTGTGGTCTTTCGTAGATCCCTTTGGTGAAGAATCTTTGGCGGCAGAGGCAATGCTCCATGATGGAATTCAGAAACAAAAGCTCTTGTACGCCCATCACGCTGCGTTCGAGATCCCGCTTACCGCGTCACGCTTGGAAGCGGATGTTGGAATATCACCACCAGACTCTCTTGACGTGTACCGATGCACCCAAGCAATGTGTAAACGTGCTGCTGCTCCTGAGTCCCTCGCTGCGGCGGCAGAATTCTTTGGGCTGGGTTACAAGAAAGATGCCATCGGCAAGTCTTTGATCGACGTGTTCTCGATCCAAACGAAGTCGGTTACGTTGTTTCCGCCGCCTGGCATGAAAGACCCTGACACCATCAAGCAGCTCAAGAATGGTTCTTTCACCGCTGGGAAAAAACCCGCTAACCGCACGTCGAATAATCCCATTCTGGATGAAGAAATCTTGTGGGATTGGCAGATAAAAGTGGGAGGAAACCTCATGACCGTGCGTGAGGCATGGGAGACCTTTTGTGCTTACTGCCGGAACGATGTAAAGGTCGAACGCGAACTCCACAACAAGCTGAAGCATTTTGAACTGAAGGGGGATGAGCTTGCCAGTTTTCAGTTCGACCTGAAGATGAATTTCCGGGGGGTGCCAGTGAACATGGAGGCACTGAGGCATGCTGACATATTGGTGGAGAAATATAAGGAGAAGCTGGAAGCCAGGGTGCTCACCATGACCGAGGGCATTACCTCCGGGCAACGTGCGAAGCTGCTGGAATGGTTGCGGGAGCGCGGCTACCCGGAGAATGACTTGCAGGCGGGCACCGTGGAGGAAGTGCTGGAGAAACCTCCAGCCGACATGCGCCCCATCGCTATTGAAGTTCTCCGCATGCGCTCACTTCTCAGCTTCGCAGCTCTAAAAAAGCTGCCCGTGATGAGGGATGCGGCTTGCCCGGATCACACGGTGAAAGGCACCACCCAATGGCATGGAGCGAGAACTGGGAGGGCTACCGGACGTATCATTCAACCGCAGAATTTCCGCAAGACCACCATTGAACATTCTGCTCTTTGCTATCAGATGATATGCGAAGGCTTTTCCTTGGATTGGTTCGAAGAATTGTGGGAGTCACCCCTGGAGGCGATTGCATCCAGCATCCGACATTTCATTCAGCCCCACACTGGTTATTTCTATGACATTGACTACAAAGGGGTGGAAGCCCGGTTGACCAGTTGGCTTGCGGGTGATGAGGAAGGGCTGAAATCCATCGTGGCAGGTATCGACCAGTACAAATCCATGGCGGCAAAACTCTTCAAGATACCCTATGAGGATGTCACCAAGGAGCAGCGCACGATTGCGAAGCCAGTCGTACTGGGTTGCTGTTTTGGCGTCGGTGGCAAGGCCCTCATGGAAGCACTGGCGAAGCCCCCCTACAATGTCTCTCGGACTCGAAAGGAATGTGATGACTATGTGAAGATTTACCGGGAGACCAACCAGAGCACGGTCAAATCGTGGCGCGACATTGAAGAGGCTATTCGTGACGCCATTCGGAAGCCAGGGGAAAAGTTTGGGGCATGTGCTGGAAGGCTATCTTTCACCTGTGGCCGGGCTGCGGGCATTTCTTATCTGGTGATGACCTTACCCAGTGGTCGGAAACTCTACTACCCCAGTCCCCAGATCAAATCCGTGTTTCGTAAATATGATGAAGCCGATATGGTGGAAGCCCCATGGAAGCGTGAGAAGGGCGGCTACTGGGTGGACCAGATCAGTTTCTATGGCAAGATCTCGCTCACCAATACATGGGGCCGGGTGGCTACCTTTGGAAGCCGCGTCTTTGAAAATGCCATTCAGGCAACGGGGGCATGTCTCCTGAATCGTGGTTGCATCGAAGCCGAACGCAGGGGTTATGACATCCGATTGATTGTCCATGACCAAGCTCTATCTCTCGCAGATGGTAGTCTACCTTTAGAAGGATTCATGGAAGCCATGCAGACGCGGGATGAATGGGCAAGTTCATTTCCACTCGATTGTGACGGTTCACAGGCACCCTATTATCTTAAGGATTAACTACTTATGAATTTCATCCTACCCCAACGCCCAAAGTCGCCATTTCAGAAACGCATGGACGACCTCGCCCGCGACATCGTGAAAGTCCGTCACATCTACGAAGGCAAGATCCTCCACGACGCTATCACCGCTTACTGCGGTGGCATGCCCAGTCTGGTGCTGTGCGGCTACATGGCCCATATCACCATTCATCCCGATGGCCGGAAAGACCTGTCGTGGGGACGCCGGGACAATGTGATCGCACACATCCCACCATTTCGTCTGACCGGAGGTGTGCGGTGATCGTCTGTGGAACAGGTCATCGCCCGAACAAACTCGGGGGATATTCGAAGCCCGTCTTCGAGAGTCTGGTGAGCACCGCAAAGGTATGGCTTCAGGCCAATCTACTCGATGGTGACGTGGTGATTTCCGGCGTGGCTCTCGGATGGGATCAAGCTCTGGCGGTCGCCGCAATTCGTCTCAAGATTGAGGTCCATGCCTACGTCCCGTGCGCGGGTCACAGCAAGCAATGGCCTGAAGAAAGCCAGAGACTCTACAAGCGAATTCTTCAAAAATGTAGTGAAGTCCGGCTGATCCATCCCGGCGATTACATCCCAGCTTGCATGCAGTGGCGAAACGAAGCCATGGTGGACGCATCAGACGCAGTGCTGGCCTTGTGGGATGGAAGCTCGGGCGGAACAGGGAACTGCATCAAATACGCCAAGAAGAAAAAGAAGGACATCATCAACCTCTGGGAAATCCATAATTTCGAAGTATGATCCCTATACTTCGTCCATACCAAGAGGATCTGCGCCAGACGCTCAATGTGGCTTGGCGGTATATCTATCGTTCGGTAATTCTCGTTCTTAGCACTGGGGCCGGGAAGACTACAATCTTCACGCAAGTGCTGAAGGACGCGGAGATGGACGGGATGAGTGTGTGGGTGATTGCCCATCGCCAGGAACTTGTCCGGCAAGCGTCGAACACGCTGGATCGCTTCGAAGTGACACACGGTATTGTGAAAGCGGGCGAACTTTTCCAGCCGGAAAAAGTAACCCAAGTCGCGTCGATCCAAACACTGGTGAGAAGGCTTCAGAAGCTCACCCCGCCGGATCTTATCATCGCTGATGAGTGCCATCACACCCTAAGTGCGAGCTGGAAGAAAGTCTTCGACGCATTCCCGGAAGCCTCAATTCTCGGCGTCACGGCCACACCAATTCGGACGAACGGAGCCGGACTCGGGCAGATCTTCCAACACATGGTCCAAGGCCCGTCGAACACTTGGCTCACGGGGCAGGGCTACCTTTGCCCGGCGCGGTATTTTGCTCCGCCGATGAAGGCTGATCTCTCCAACGTCCCGAGTCGGGGCGGAGATTATGCAGCAGAAGCTTTGGAAGAGGTGATGGATGAGAACACCATTACTGGAGATGCCATCGCCCACTACAAACGTATCTGTGACGGCGTTCCCATGTTGGTATGCTGCACGAGCATCGCCCACGCCAAGCATGTCGCCGAAGAATACCAGAAAGCCGGATACCGCGCTGTCTCGGTGGACGGAACAATGTCGGACGAAGATCGGGAGGACCGGATTACGGGCCTCGGCACTGGGAAATACCAAGTCCTCACTTTCTGCGATCTGATTGGTGAGGGTCTCGATGTCCCTGCGGCCACTGCCATCCAGTTTCTCCGCCCCACGAAGTCCCTAATCCTTCATCTCCAATTCATCGGTCGAGTGCTGCGGGCAATTTATGGGGATGGATATGACCTCGAAACGGCTGAAGGCAGACTTGCAGCTATTGCCAATGGTCCGAAGCCGTTCGCCTACATCCTCGATCACGTCGGCAATACATCAAAGCATGAATTTGCTTCTACGGAACGCCAGTGGTCTCTCGAAGGCACCAAGAAAAGACCCTCCAGCGGTTCTGAGATTGCCACCCGAACCTGTGGCGATTGTTTCTCCGTTCACAAGACTTCCCCGGCGTGCCCTTTCTGCGGCTACCTCTATCCGATAAAATCCAAGTCCCTGACATCCATGAAGATGGTGGACGGAGAACTGGTGGAGGTTGAACAGACGAAGGAAGAACGGCAGGAGGAAGTCCAGAAGGCCCGGAGTTTTTCCGAGCTGAAAGCGATTGCCGTTGCCAGAGGATATAAAAGACCTCATTTCTGGGCATTGAAAACCTTACGCTCACGCCCGGTGAGCCTCTCACTTCTCCCACGCTTATGAATGAAGCCACCACACAAGCCGCTGTCCGCATCCTCGCCTCAAAGGAAGGTGCGATGTTTCTCCGTTATCAGGTTGGCACGTTCATCGCTCTCGATGGCTCCTACGTGGACATTGGTGTCAAGGGAGTGTCGGACCTGATCGGTCTGATCCCCCACACCGTGACCCAGGAAGACGTGGGTAAGACCATAGGCGTATTCGCCGCGTGGGAAATGAAACAAGTGAAAGATAAAACTTCCAAAAAGCGAAAGGAAGACCAAGGTAAATTCTTACGGCGCGTGAACGCCCTCGGCGGCATCGCCGGGATCGTCCGCAGCGAGGAACAAGCCGCAGACATTCTCACCCGTAAATGGGACTCTGAATACGTAAAACAATACACACCATGAAACAAAAACTGAAAGAATACGTCGAGTTGATACACGACCCGGCTCTCCGCAAGACCTGTGAAACCCTTTTCCATTATGAGAACTTTTTCCTCTGGCCCGCGAGCCTGAGTTTCCACCATGCCTATGAGGGTGGATTGATCGCCCACACTCTGGAAGTGGCGGACATCGCAGGCGGGATTCTCAATCTGAGGGATGGAGAGCTGACGTATCACTTCGGCAAGCACGGTGATTCGGATGTGCTCATCGCCGCTGTGCTGTGGCACGATCTGATGAAGATTGAGGAGTATATTCTGGGGGAGTTTTGCGCTCATCCAGAAAACGAAGAACTTCTGCCCAAAAGGCGTCTGTTGAAGTATGAAGATTTCATTAATACCCACAGTGTGTTCTGGCACAAAGACCCCAAACACACGGAACTCTTCGGCCACCACTCCCACATCATCGCATCGGCACAGCAGTTCATGACGACCGCGATCAACTGCGGCGTGAAGAGGGAACTCCGGGACGCGGTGAACCACTGCATCCTGGCGCACCACGGTCCGGTGAAGGAATGGGGATCTCCGGTGGCTCCTGCGAGCTTCGAGGCGATTGTGCTACATCAGGCGGACCTCTTGAGTGCAAAGTTTGGAGCGACCAAGGAGGTGGCACCGTGAGAATCTACCCACTGGAGCAGCTCAAGGCCGCAGGCTATGAGCCAATCACCGAGCCTTACGAGCACCACGAATACGCCCTTCTCCAGAAGGTAATCAAACAGATGGAAGGCACTGATTTCAGAGTCGGCGAGGACCGTTTGAAACGGAAAGTGATCTGCCGGAAAAAGACGGAGGTGAAGAAATGAACTTGTATATTTTTAGATTGCCATACGGAGAAGAATACTCGTTGAATCTGCCCTCCGAGCCTGCCATAGGTAGCAATCAGACTTATGGCGTACAGATGTACTCAGTCGTGTCAATAGAACGTCTGGGTCTCGAAGTATGGCGGTGTCTTCTTGAAGTTACGCCCGAAATTACAACACCCTCCAGCGATCCGAAAGGCGCAAATGGTGCCAAGAAAGCACCACTCCACCTACTCCCGCCTGTTGCGATGGAACAGACCGCGTGGGTCCACAAACTTGGCCAAGAAAAATATGGAGCCTTCAACTGGCGATCCAACAACGTCTGCGCCACTACCTATGTTTCGGCAATGAGGAGACATCTCGGAGCGTGGCAGGATGGTGAAGACCTCGACCCGGAGTCCACAATCAGCCACCTGGCCCACATTGCCGCTTCGTGCAACATCCTCATGGATGCCATCAAATGTGGAACACTGGTGGATGACAGATCCAAACTACCCACGCCATGATCTCATTCGCCGAAGCACCCATTGAACCGAAGCTGTGCATTGCCTGCACAGTGAAGCGCGTCGCCGTAGTCACGGAGAAATACCGTGAAGAGCACGACCTACCGGAAGGAAGCCGCCTGAAAATGGTGATGGACGAAGACGCGCAGACCATCACCGTCAAGTGCGCGGGTTTCGCTCCGAAGACTTACACTTATCAGGAACTGGACGCATGAAGAAAGTGACCCGTCCTATCCTTCGCCATTTCGGTGGCAAGTGGCAGCTTAAGAATTGGATACTTCCGCACCTCCACCCTCACCAGTTCTACGCCGAGCCGTTCGCCGGAGCTGCTTCTGTGCTTCTCGCAAAAGACCCGGCTCCCGGCGGTGAAATCATCAATGACCTGAACCGCGACATCGTGAACCTGTTCTCCGTGATGCGTGACAAAGACCTCGGAGATGAACTGGAGCGTGTCCTCTCTTGGACGCCATACGCACAGGTGGAATTACAGAATTCCCGGGAGCATACGGACGATCCTGTGGAGCGTGCCCGCCGCATGCTGGTGCGCTCGTTCATGGGCATTGAGGTCGCTGGAACCACTGGCTCCGCCTCTGGCTTCCGCATGGGCAACGTCGATCTCGGGCGTCTTGACAAGGGCGGAAAGCGGACGTTCCGAAATTGCGCGAAAGATTGGAGCAACTGGAAGGAGGCTGTCGGGGCCATTCGTGAGCGGCTGGCGAACGTGATGATCTATGAAAAAGATGCCTTGGAGTTCATCCGGTTGATGGACTCGTCGGAGACACTTCTTTACATCGACCCACCCTACCATCACGAAACACGGTCAGGCACGCGCTACGCTGTGGAATTCACCGCGCACGAGGAATTGATAAATACCATTCTCACCTGCAAATCGAAGGTGGTGTTGTCGGGCTACGACTGCCCGGAATACTCCATTCTCGAAGACGTGGGCTACACCAAGATCTCCAAGGACTACCGGGCGAACATGAGTCTCACCCGGCGCACGGAATGCCTGTGGGTGTCACCAAAATAAATTATCATGAGCACCATTCGATATTGCGGAGTCATCAACAAGATCTCCTACAACCAACTGGCGGTCATCACCTCAGAAAATGAGAAGTATCTCGGTCTGATATTACATGCCACCCTTCTGATCGAAACCACAGTCAGAGATTCCAGGAAGAAATGTGAGCAAGATACTCTGTGGAAGCTGCAAGAGTGGTTGCACAATTTGCCCGAGGTGAAAAGTGGAGCATTTGTCGGCGGTTTCATCGTTGATTACTCAATTCTGAAATTTGACACGTACGCATGCGCCGACATGCCGCCTTGGCATGAAAGAATGGACGATCACAAAAACGTTTATGTGGACACCTCGTCCGGCTGAAGTCTCCAACAGTGATCGGGATATTCCACTGATCCTTGTTCTGCTCTATTCAGCACCTCGTTAGGTATTAGTGATTTAAGAGGCAAATAGCAGCCACACTTCGCGCAGAATTCTTGATGCTTAGGCAGAGGTATTTCTCTCCCCCGGATGAACTTCGCCGCTTGTCGGAAAGCGGATGCACACCCTTTGCATCCGCTTATATTTTGGGAATACACACAGCCCGCGCATATCGCCGCCCGCCGCTCGGCCTCTTCCTTGCTGACGAATTTGCGGTCTTTCGCCACTTCGAGAATGGTGGCGATGAACCGTTTCGCCTGGCCCCAGGTCATCCCGGGGATGCCGACGGGGGCTTCCGGCAACGCTCCGCCGCAGAACGGGGCACCATGGTTGCTCTCGCGGCAGATGGCGTCCACCAGAACCGCGTCATCGGGAATCGGCAGGGAGTTCGCCCGCATGTGGTTCAATACCCGTCTTTTCAGGATGTGGGCGTAGGGTCCGGTAATCAGAAGGCCCGTCTCCGGTACGGTGTATTTCCAACCCCCTGGAGGGGATTCCATGTCGCGGGTTACGGTGAGCAGGTTCATGTCAGAGTTTCAATACGCCGGAGTTCTCGTCCCGGCCTTCGTTAAGCTCGCGCTCGCGCTCTTGTTCTTCAAGGCGAATCGCGGTGCGGTCTTCTTTCAGTTTCTCAAGTTCGTCCTCGTTCGGGCGCACCACGGTTCCGGCACCACCGAACATCAGGGTTGCGAACGCCGTTCCTTGGACCGGGCCGAGTTCCTGATAGACCTTCACCAGATCGTTGGTGATGATCGCGGTCGTCGCCTGCTCCAGCGCGGATTCGCGTGTGACCTTCTTGCCGCCGAAGAATGCCCCGGCGTGCGCGTTGGCGAGGAAGGAGAGCAGGATGTTGCGCTTGGTGGAGAGGAAATTTGCCACCTCCTGGTTGACGTTGTTCGAGAAGCCTCCGCCCAGCACCGTGTAGGTTCCGTCTTTCTCCAGACGCTTCTTGGCCGCATAGCGGGCGGTGATGCTGATGAAACCGTTGAAACCGGACATGGTGTCGAGCTTGATGTCGTCGTTCACCCGCAGGCGTCCGAAATCCGGTGAATATGGGTTCCACACGAAAGCGAGATCCTCTTTCTCATCGTCGAACTTGCCGAGCATCAGCGCGGCCATCACCAGCACGATGGCGCGGCCGGTGACAGAGAGACCATACATCTTGGCAATCTCCGCACGGGTCTGTGCCGCTGCGGTGTGACCGTCGCCGCCGAGAGCACCCTTCCACAAAGGCTGCAACGTCATCGCCTGGAGACGGGAGAAGTAGAACCGGGGAGCGTTGAGCAGGTAGTTCAGTGTCGGCACCGTGTTGTCCAGAGCTTTGATCTGGCCACGCCCGGTCGCCACCATGATGGCGTTGTTCATCAGCGCGTGGTCATCGGCGTTGAGGGTCTTCGTTCCGTCCAGCGAGGCGTGGAACCGCATCTCGTCGAGCCACGCGGCACGGGAGGCGTTCGTCATCGAGCGTTGGGCACGGTCGAGGGCGAGCATCGCAGGTTTGCGGAGCGCGGAGACGGCGATCAGTCCGACAGCCAATGGTGGAGACATCCCGAACGCCGCCCACTTTGTGCCGACGAGTGCGGGCCAGATCCACCATGGGAGGGACTTGATGAGGTCGGCCCGGGGGATGTCTTCCTTCTGGGAGTCGAAGGTGTCGAATGGAGGCGCGAAATGAACCTTGGTGCCGCCGACGCTATCGAACTCCGAGCCTGCACGGGTTCGGATCTGTTCGTAGATGGTGTGCTCGACGCTCTCGTCAAAGAAAGCACGGGTGCCGGTCTTCAACACGTTGGCCAGCCGGGAACCCCTGCGGTCATACTCCGCCTGGGCCTTCGCACGGGTGCCGGGAAGGGCGATGCGGGCGAACATGGACGCGTCAGCGATACCAGCGGCGTAGGTGGTGCCCAGTTGGCGCAGGACGACGCCAAGGTCGCCGCTGAGAGTGAGAACCTTGATGGCGTTCGCGGTGCCGAGGAGGGCATACTTGGCGCGGGCACCAATGGAGCCTTGGAGGACAAGTTTGCCCGTCATCTCTGAGAACTCGGCCTTGAGCTTGTCGTTCTTGTAACGTTCCTGACGAAGGGTCCGGCTCACCAATGGTGCGGGCTTGGCCTTGCGGCTGACATCCTTCTCCTTGATTCGGCGTTCCAGTTCCGCGCTCCGTTTGCGGATGGCTTCGATCTGGCGTTTCAGCCGGACAGCCTTGATGGCAACCGGAAGCCCCGCGTCGGTGCGTGCCTGAGCGGCGGCAACCCGACGGCGGCGGTTCAGTTCATTGTTCAACTGGCGAATCTGCTCCCGCACCGCCCGCACGGCGATGTCACGGGATGCCGGGCTGACTTTCTTCGGTGCGACCGTGAGATCGTTCTTGGCCAGCTTCGACTCCAGCGTTTTGAGAAGATCCTGGGAATTCTTCAAGGCCACCTTGATCTGTTCGGCTTCCCGCCCACTGGTGAGGGGTTGGGCACGGCGGATCTCGGCCACTTCGTCCTGCAAAGTTTCCCGGGCATCCCAGAGAGCCTGAAGCTCGGCATCCGGGTTGATCGTCTTCTTTTCCTTCACCGCAGCCGCATTGGAGACCACCAACGCTTGCAGCCGTTCGATGGACTTCTGGGCGGAGTCCTTGGCTTGTTGCAGAGCGGTGTTCTCCGGGTTCGTGGCCTCGTAAAGGTCACGGCGGTTTTGACGTTTTTCAGCGAGAATCCGGCGGCGTTCTTCGATTTCCGTCGACGATGGAAGTGGTTCACCTTTAGGACGTTTCAGCACTCCATCAGTAAGCATGCGATCCTCTTCCGCGATCTGGCGGTCGAGCGATTTCAGTAGTTGTTCGACGCGCTTCTCGGGCGTCATACCCTTGTCGAAAGCAGTGGCATACTCCGCCCGCTTCGCCTCAAGCTCGGACCTGAGTGCGAGGGCTTCTTCATCATATTCCAAGGTGGAGGTGTTCGCGGTCCGGGGCTGGCCGCGATCCAGCGCACGTTGCAGCTCTTCGATCTCGTTCTCCATCCGACGCTTGGCGGCACCGAGAGCGGTCTGGAGCTGGGCCTCGGAATCCTCCACCACAAGGCCGGAGTCTTTCAGTTCCTGGCGGAACTGCTTCTCCAATTCGCGGATCTCGGCGTCCTGCTCTCCACGTTGGAATCCCGTGCGGAGCGGCGGCTTGCCGGAGCGGAGGTCTTGCAGCTTGAGAGCGATACGCTCCAGATTGCGGACACGGCTGAGTTCCTTCGGGACTTCCTCTTTCGAAGGGTAGGTGACTTTGCCATAATCCGTGAAGAGAGTGGCGACCTGCTCACGGGTCAACTCGGGATAAGTGGGGAGGAGTGCCGTGTGGACCTCATCGAGCACGTTGTTGCCGCGCTTCCCGCCGATCACGAAGGCCCGGGCAAGACGGAACACGTCCTTGCGGTCCAGCGGTTCGGTGCCGTCGAGTGCGGCGATGATGTCTTCCGCCTTCGGAGCCTGACGCCCTTGCACCGATTCCGCCGTTTCGAAATAGATCTGCTGGGAGTCGCCGAAGACCTGCTCCGCGTGCTCCAAGACCCATGAACCGAAATCCTGACCGAGACGGTTGGTGAACTCTGCAAGATCGTAGGTCTTGTCCACCAGCCAGCCAGCAGCCATGATCGAGACATCGCGGAGATCCTCCAGCACTTCGGTGGAGACACCGGAGTAAACCTTCCCCTCTTCGGGTTTGAGGGCATTCGCCAGTGAGATGCGGCCGCGTTCCAAAAGACGGCGTTTTGCTTCCGCCACCTTCGGATCGAGGATCTTCTTGATCTTGGATTTCGACTTGAGATCACGGGCAGAGACTTTCGCCTGCGCGGCTTCCACATCCTTGGTGAGACGCTCCACCATTTCGGTAAGCTCGCTGACATCACCCATCAGAGCTTCCTCCCGGGCTTCCCCCTGACGGATGGCCTCGTGCAGGGCGAGAACCTCCGCAATCTGGGATTCCGACAGGTCCAGCGGCACCGTCGAGTTCTGGTTGAGCTTTGCCCGGGCGTTCCGCATCATCGACGCCAGAGAGAAGTCCATGTTGACCTGCATCTGCCTGGCGCGGAGCGCGGAGCCAGCAGCAGACCCGACACGGTGCATGTAGGTCCAGATGTCGTCATACTCACCCTGGGCCTTCTTGACAGCGGCTTGGGCGGCTTGACGGACGCCCGGCGGCTGTTCCGCCGTCAGGTTGGCCAGATCCGTGTAATTGCGGCTGATCGTCTGATCCCGCACCATGATCTCATGCACCATCAGCGCATGCTCTTCCGGTGTCAGGGTGAAACGGTTCTCAGCCAGCAGGCGGTCGAACAGCGCGGAGCCAGCGGTCGTCGGGATGTTCTGCGCTTTCTGATTCGCTTCAGCGGCAAGCGCGGATTCCCAAGTACCCTTCTCCGTCCACTTCTCAACGATAGGCGCTGGTGGAAGACTCTTTGCCGCACGCTCCCGCTCCTCAGTGGCGAAGTCGCCTGCGAAGGTGGGTGGTGGGCTATCGGGGGTGGAATCGGCTGGAACGCTTGTACCCGTAGGCGGAGGGGTGGTGGGCAAACTGTCGTCCACCGTGGCAGAAGGCATCTGCCGGACCGCTTCGATCACGTCCACCGCCGGAGCACCGAGACGGATGACCCGGATCGGGGTATCCGGGTTTTCCTGAAGATCCGACACCCACTGGTGATGACCGTCGATGACATGATTGTCAGCAGAGATCAGGATGGCGCGGTCTCCGCCCTCACGGGCTTTGGCTGCGTCCACCCGTTCCTGTGAATACTCCGCTTGGGAGGGTTTCAGTTCGCTCGGAGCAATCGTCTCTTCGGAAGAAGGGATGCCCCGGGCGTCGAGAAACTGCACCATCGCGCCACGATTCTCCGCAGCGATCTGAGGCATCTCATTGTGTGGGATGCCGAGGGTGCCGGAGTCTTCAGGGAAGGCTACCGTGTCAGAATCTCCCGATGGAACAGATTGGGCTGCGGCATCGGGAATAGCGGTTGTGTTTTGGCTTTCATTGGTGTTCAGGGTTTGTTGCGTTCCGCCCGTCGATCCTTCTTCAAGACTTCCATCTCGAATTCCCGGCTCTGCTGTTTGGCCACCAAGTGCCAACTCGCCACTTGTTGTGGTGATCTCAGGTTGCGGAGTTGTAGCTTGGGGCGGATTTGTGGTTTCGTTTTCATTCAGTGTGTCTTGGCTAATCGGCTCATTTGCCGGAAGGCTCTCTCCTGACGGTAGCGTTCCATTTGTTCCTGCATCACTGCCGCTTCCATCTCCGCCATCTGTTTCGATTGGCGCAGGAGCTTCAAGTGTTTCATCAGCAGTGGTGCCACCTTCATTCTCTGGAAGAAGTTCTGATTCAGGCAGTCCTGACACGGGCAATTCCAACGATGGGTTCTGTTCATCTGTGTTTTCTGTTTCGGGTTGAATTTCTGCGGCCGCAGTGGCGGACTCCGGTGCCAACGGTGCGGCTTGGACAATGAGTTCCCGGGATTGTTGGATCTCGGGAGAAGGGCGGGCGAAGGTTTTCGTTGCCACTGGGAGGGCACCACCAATCAGACCGCCCTGCCAGGCTCCTTGGAAAGTTTCCTGACCGATCTGATCCCATGTCTTGTCGGGATCGACTCCACCGATCTTCGTGATGACGCCTTCCAAGAACTGGTTCACGCCTTCCTCAAGAGCTTCATCCTTGAATCCGACTTTCGCCGTGGTGTATGCCTGCTTGGCAAATTGCACCAGCTCTGGTTTCAGAGACTGGATGGCCTTCTTCACGCCTTGGGCACCATATTTCTTTGTGAAGGACTGGAACACGTCTCGCCCGGAAAGCTGTCCGGCCTTTGATGCGAGTCCGGTGATCGCGGCTTTCTCACTGCCTTCTGGCAACAGCTTGGAGAGAATGGCGGTCTGGAACCCGTTGGCGAGTGCGGCACCTTGGTTGCTGCGGACTGCCGTAGCCAGTTCCTCATCGGTGACTTCCCTGCCCTCTTCCGCCGCCTTCTGCTGGGCTTGTTGCAAAGCCGTCTCCATGATGGAGCCATAGCCCTGTGCTCCGGCCCAGCCGTAAACCGATCCTTTGGTGATGGCGTCACCAAGGAACTGGCGGGTGGCTGCGACTTCCGCGCCTCCGCCAATGGCACGACCGAGAATGCCACCCGCGAACATGGGGGACATCTCTCCGACGGAAGTTGCCAGATCCTTCACAGTGCCCGCGATGGGACCAGCCTCACCACGAGCTGCGGCGATGTCTTCCGCATACTGGCTTTTCTTCGCACTTTCGAGGGTCTTGCGTGCGTCCAAGGCCATGCCTTCGGATTGGTCGATGCCGAGCTTTTCGAGTCCGCTACGGATTCCAAGGCTGATGCCTCCGGCGGTGCGGTAGAGTCCGCGTCCGGTTTCCGCTCCAGTATCCCGGATGAGATCCCAACTTTTCTCGATGAAATTCCGGTCGAGACCATCCCATGAGTAGAACACCTTCTCAGGGTCGGTGACACCTTTCGCCGCCATCTCTTCGGCGTGCTTCCGGTAGTCCGCGTCATATGACTTCGTTTGTTGGTCAAACTTTGCCGCTGCGATTGCCCGGCTCTGTCTGAAGTTTTCAATCTCTTGGTCTTTCTCTTCCTGGCTGATGGGGGCGGCTTGGATGGCCTTGATGCCCTCTTCCGCATCGGGAAGAGCCACGAACTTCGGATTGATGCGAAGCGAGCCATCGCTCAGACTCCGGGTGTCATCGTCGGAGGTGGAGTCCCACACGTTCTCCTTGATGGAGTCCTTGAGCGTGTTCGCCATCTCCTTGCCGTCGGTGACACCATTGCCTTCGAAGTATTTGACGAAGTTGCCAAGCGTCTCGCGCTGCCTTGGGTCGGTGGAAGTCTCGTAGGCTTTCTTCAGATCAACGTCCGCATCGAGCACGTCATTCATGACACGGGTCTCCGCCGGAGCGGTTCCCATGCCGAGCTTTTCGGTGAAGAGACCGAGAGCATAACCGAGCTTCTCCGCACCACGTCCGAGGATGTTCTTACCCGTTTTGAGGGTTTCACCAACGACGCCGGATTCGGGGTCGGCGATGTTCCGCTGATCCGCCGGACTCAGACGGTCGGAAGTGTTGAGCATCTTGAACGACTCGGAACGCAACCGCTGCCTGTCATCGGTGGCTGGAGCTTCCGCAATCGGATTCACCAGCATCTCTTCTGAGACGGGCGCAGGGCTTTCTTCCAGTGTGTCAAAAAGGTCCGGCTTCTCCAGTTCATCGAAGATGTCCGCCTTCGGTTCATCTGTAATCTGGTCGAAAAGGTCCGGCATGGCGAAGGATTCCCCGGTTTAAACCAAATGTCGATTCAGAAAGTATATCCCGCAGCTCGGGCAAGCTCGCGTGCCTTGTTCTTGTCACCACCTGCTTCTTTCAGAAGCTGCATCCCTGTCTCGCGGTCAAGGGGTTTTGCTGCGGGTGGGGCGGTTTCAGCCGCCGGAGCAGCGGTGTAAGATGACTGGGCCGCACGCCACAGGGTCCGGCGTTTCGCCTTCTGCGCGTCAGTGAGGCTAGGTCCGCCTTTCGCCACGTAGGCATCTTCCGTGGTGTCACGGGCGGTCTCCAGTTCGGAAAAGAACTGGTTGCTGTCCCACTTGCGGGCTTCCTCGAAAGCTTTCGGATCTTTCGCTTCGAGATCGGCTTTCTTCAGTTTGCCCGATGGATCGAGTTTGCCACGCAGGGCTTCGGTCTGTGGGACGAACGCCTTGGTGTCGGCGAGGCTTTCCTGGGCGATCTTGCGAAGTTCTTTTTCGGCAGCAGTGAGGTCTTTCTCGGCCTTCATCTCACGCTTGAATTGTTGCGCCTGGGCCACGGTGCCCGCTTTGTAATCACGCTCGGCGGCGGTTGCCGCAGCACCTGCGGCGAACTCGTCGATTTCTCCCGTTTCAGGATCAATGAACTCCTCCAGCTTCTCACGCGACAAACCCTTGTCCGCCCACTTGGACATCACCCGTGAATTGGCAGCGGCCACCCGCGCACGGATGGCTTCCTTCTGCAATTCCTGTTGTTGAAGATTGTCAATCCGGTCTTTTGCAATGGCGTCCCGTGAATGGAGGATGGCTTGGAAAGCGTCATCGTTGACCGCTTCCGGTGGAAGGGTCTTCAGCAGGGCGTCCCGCTGATCTTGGTAGTCATCCGCAGTCGGGTCGATCTGTCCCACTTGGGAGAGGAACTCGCCACGCTGGGTCTTGAACGCCTGCTTGTCCTGATAGTCCACCTCGTCCCGGTCCCACGACGTGTCGAGCCGAGACTGACGGATACGGTCCTGCCGGGAATTGGCAAGACGCGAGGAAGCTCCGGCCAGAGCCTCGGCTTCCGGCATCCCAATTCGCGAATTGGAGTAGCGGGAGATGATGTTCTGGGAAGCCGCAGGGTCGAAAAAGTTCGTGGTTGGAGGTGCGGGAGCAAGTTCTTCCGCAGCGACGGCAAGGGGATCGAGTGTGTCAGTGGGCATGTTATCAGCGACGGTTGCGTTCCCACCATTTGGCACGACGGTCGAAGGCTTCCGGGGTGATGCCGGAAGCGGTGCCGCGAGCGCGAAGAGCGGCGATCTCCTCCGGGGAAGTGGCTTCACCGAGAGTGTTGTCGAGGGTCTGGCGGTATTTCAGCGTGGAATCGCCGGAGAAGATGGAACCCGGATTGGTGACGCCGAGGTTCCTCGCGTCGATGGAGCCAGCCAGTTGCTGTGAAGCATCTCCCGAGAGAGAACCTTCGAGAAGGTCGAGTCCGGCGTAGTTGCGGGTCTGACGCGGGGTGAAGAGCGCACTGGTGGCGGTGTCTTCGATGGGTACAGGTGCTCCACCATCGGGGCGTCCGGCCATCGGCCTGCCAGCCATGGGGCGACCCGCATTCGGCCGTCCGGCGTTGAGGTTCTCTTCAGCAGCGGTGCGGTTGAGGGCTTTCGCCTGCTCCGCGTCTCCGGCGGCTTGGGATTGGCTGCGGAGGCGTCCAAGGATGCCCGCGTTTCGTTCGTCGGGACGACCGATGCCACCTGGAGAGTATCCGGCGGCGTTGGCCTCGTCACGCACGGCGATGGCACTCAGCGCGGAGCGGGCATCACCACGGCGGGCTTGACGGTTGAGGAGACGGAGAGCGCGGCCATAGGCTTCACCCTGACGGCGCATCTGCCCGCCTGCGGTGCCACCGACGCCATTCTGGTTGCCATCGCTCAGGGCGGTGTTGGTGCCGAAAGGACGACGTTGCATTTCGTCGTATTTGTCGAGTAGTCGTGCCATATTATCGGAAGGATCGGATTCCACGGACTCCCGGTCCGTTCGGTCGGAGGTTGATTTGCTGACGGGCACCACCCCGGGTTGCCTGTTCCTTGTTGTCGAGAGCCTTCAGAGCGGTAGCCATATATTGGCTGGAAAGCTGGAGGTCAGAAGACTCCTCCATCAGGATCGAGAGCATCGTGAGTTTGAGCGCGGAGACATCCGGGCAACGGGTAACGGAAACCGCATCCGCCGGGAGGTCCGGGTTCTCCTGCTCTGGATCGTAGAGGAGGGCCGGACTGCGGTGTAAAATTGCGGAGAGAATCACGTCTTCCGGCAGAACTCCGGTGACTTTGTAGTGGCGAAGTCCCGCGTCATCAATGCCTTGGTCAACCAAGCGCACCGGCCCACAGCCGCCCACGTCGATGTCACCAATGCCATCGGGTGTGAATTCGAACTCCTCCGCACGGATGTCCTTGGCGTGGCCATTGACCTGTGCTCCGAGAATCGAGGCATACTGGCTGGGAAGCGTGACAATGCCATCAACAATGGTGAGATCAGCACGGGCTTTACACCAACTCCAGCGGCCCCATTGCAGGACTTTCATGTCCGCCTCGGTGAGCAGACGCAAGAATTCATCTTCTCGGCCAGGCGAGATTTGATTCAAAAGGGTTCGCTTCAGCGACACAACCGTCGGCATGCCGCTGAAGCTACCCGGAACCTGTCAGGTTGTCGAGAAAAGAGATTGACTTTACCCGCGATGCTCTCGCATCAGTTTTCTGAGCTGCCAAGCCCTGCCAAGGGCTTCCGCCCGGATCTCCGGCTCAGATCGGCAGCGTCTGCTGGTCTGTAATGCAACTTTTATGCAGAAACGAATGAACTTCACTCCCCTCGTGCCTTCGTAGTATTTCGACTGCCGGTAGAAGCGAAGGATGGAAAGGCCCTCACCATTTCTGAAGGCGTGCTCAACAAGGTTCATGGTGCTTTCTTGGGGAAAAATACGTTCCCCACTCGGTAGATCTCGCGAAATACTCCAATAGGAGACAGTATATAAGAGATGATGAGACTCAAAAAGAACGCCATGGCGATAATTGCGGGTGGGAGTGGTGCCTCTTTGCATTCATCGAAAACTCGGTCGATCAGAGACTTCGCGCCTTTAGGGCCATACCCTTGTTTTATCAACCATTTCTCAAGGATTTGAATACCCAGCAAAAGCAGATAGCAGGTATTGAATATGTAAAAAGTGCTCAGTGTCATGTTGGTATTCTGATCCATCGTTCCGGCGCACAGTCCCATGTGTGCCCTTTCCATTTCCCGTTTAACCAGCGATCCGGGACAATCGTGGTGCCGCCTGACAGCCAGGCTCCCCACCATCCGTAGGTGGAGTTTGAGATGATGTGGGATTCGCTGCCCGCCATCAGCCGAAGACCCTCTTCCGCAGTCTGTGACTCCGGGACGTGGACATACGGGTATCCGGCGAATGTCTTCCGGCACCATTCGAGATCGTCGCTGACGACCACGAACATGGGACTTCCTTTCTCATTGAAATGTGAGATCGCGTCCCAGTAATACCGAGGCCCGCACACGTCATAGAGCTTGCTGCCCACGTAGTCACCGCGCCGGATTTGCAACGACACTTGATTCGGGAACAGCTTGATTGGTTCGATCTTGAAAATGGCATCACGGATCTCGACATTCACGGATGCGAAGCACTCCTCCCGTTGGAAATGACCTCGGATTCCGCAGTGCATGTGCGAAGACTCTTGGACAGTCTGAATGGTCCGATAGAGGTCGTGACTGTTGCCACAGCCTGGATTCTGATAAACCGTCTGCGGCATGTAGAATTGCTGTTCCTCGATTCCAAACATGCCCAGTCCGAACTCCCGGCCCACACGATGGGGGCCACGGACCCACTCATACGGCGCATTGAGCGCACGGGCGACAGCGAGGCCAAAGGCGAACTGGAACATCTGGTTGCCGAGTCCACCACCAGTGAGTTCCATGACGACGGTTTTCTCGTATGCCGGACGGTCGGGACGTGGTGGAATGGTGGTCATGCTTCGAAATACTCGCGTTTCCGATTCATGTAAGCTCTCCATTTGGCCATGGCTTTTTCGTATCTCTCATCCTGCCATTTGACAAAATCCTCATAGGCTTTCGGGTTATTTTTGTATTCGACCGCCAGACGTTGTGCCTTCGTAAAATACCCCAAAACTGGTTGATCTCTTATCGGCTCATGGTGTTCGCAGGGGGAAACATATGTTTCAGTTACCCGCCTCCACCTCCCTCCATGTGATACTTCAAGAACATAGTATTCAGAAGAAACACCGTGGGGTAAAACCCTGAATCTCCGTTCTCCGGTTTCGGGTGCTTCTTCCTCTTTGGTGAAGGAGGCTATAAGTCTGCTGATTAGTGTTATCATGATTCAAGTGTCGAGTTCGTCTCCTGGGAGAATTCGAAAAGTCTTGGGGGTGATACGACCGATTCCCGCAGCAGTCAGTCGCGCTTCGAAACGAGACCAAGAAGTCTCTTCGCCTTTCCGAATAGCGATGGCGTGTGCGGAAGTAAGCAAGTCCTCCAGTTCCAATTCTCGGGCGGTCTTTGCCTTGGTGACTTGTGAAAGTTCAAGGAACAGTTTGTCGATGGTTTCGGTTTCCATAATGTTAGGATTCAAATGCGAGTTTCAGTTCCCACGGAGCGAACTCCGGGAACAGGGTTTTGATGGCTTCTTTCAATTCGGAAGTGAGAGATTCGTTGCGGTAGTTCAGGAACCGGGCGTTGCCAAAGGGTAGGCCAAGCGCACGCTCGTCGGTGATCTTCACCGCGTCGATGGCGTAGAGATTGAACAGGATCAGCTCCAGCGGGATCTTCGGCCACACCCCAAACTGGCGGAAGCACTGCAACGCCTGCTCCCGGGGATAGACGTAGGGAGTGTGCGTGGAGTAGATCAGCAGTTCCTTGCAACCGTAGTGCTGGAGATCCGCCAGAGCACGGAGGACGCCAACCTGCCATGGATTCGTCGGCGGGTCGATCTGCACCAGAAAGTCTTCTTTCACCGGACGTAGGTAGCGCGGCACCGCGCAGTCCGCCCATGTCGTGGGCTTGAGGAACAGGATGTCATCATTCATCCACAGCACTTCTTCCGCTGCCTGGCACCCACGGGTGATGGCGTCGGTGTAGGTCCAGCAGTCATAGAACGTGACCCGGGGATGGTGCATCAGCCAAGGTGGCCTGCGTGTTCCGAAGATCAGAATCGGGATGTCCGGCTCGAAGAACTTCTCCACCGAGCGGAGGGAATACCGGAGTTCCTGCCATTTCACCTCGTCATCCTTCCATGGATACACAATGGCCCGTTTCAGGGACGGCGGTGGAAGCTCGACGAACGGCTCCGGGCGATGGGGGATCAGGAAGGCTTTCTCAAACCTTTCGAGCTGCTCGAATTTCTTGGTGCCGAACAGGTGGAAGAACCACGCGGGCTGAAGGTCTCCGGCGTGGCGGTTCCACATGCTGTCGAGATCCTTCAGCATCATTCCAGCATCTACCGCCTTCGACAGCGAGTAATTGAAATGGTGCTGCTCCTGGACCTTGGCATGGAACGGCGGCTGGAAGAACTTCAGGAAGATCTCGGCCGACGCTCTGTCGCAGGCCCATACACCGGCATTCCGGTACAGGAATTTGATATTGGGTGTTTCTCCGAAGGTCTGCTCACACCATTCCCTCCAGCGGGGAATCCATTTGATATGTGGGGCGTCTGTTGTCGCGTGGAACCCTTCTCCGAATTCCGGCATTGGTGCCATCGGGTGGACCTTCACATCTGCGTCAATATAGACGCAGTGGGTCGCGTCTGATGCGAGGAAAGCTTCGAGGATGTCTTTTTCCACGAACTTGATCGACGGATAACCGCGATCCGTGTCGTCCCAGATGGTGAGCGGCAGCTCGTGGCGGGCGCACCATGCGTCCAGCGTCGGGGCGCACAGTTGGAGCCAGTCGGGGTTTCCCCAGCGCAGGGTATGAATAGCCAGTTTCATTGACGCGCCCTGATGTCAATAGCTTCATCCTCAGGGAACCATGCTTCCCACGTTTTAAGGCTGATACCATGATTCCCATCCAGAGGAACCCAATTTTCTTCATCATTGGGAGGTCGCCCATTGCGGATGATAAACTTGGCAAGGTTTTTAAGCCATGTCTGAGTGTAGTCGCCATTGTTGGCTTCAACTGCATCCTCCCACCCGGACCAAAACTCAACCATTTCTTTGATTGGTTCGGCTGACGCAATCTCATCAATCTCCACCACTGCTATCGACGTGAAGTCGTATTCAATATCGTATGTTTTCATGTGCCCCGACAGACTTGTAAGATTGTAGGAACTAGTCAATCAAATATCGTAGGAATTCTTTTTCACCGGGTGATTTATCAGATCCCGGTTGAGAATCACCTTCCCGGGGGTGGCCTTGAAGGTCTGTGTATTCCAGTGGGTCTGCCTCTCGTTCACGCTGCCGACGGTCAGCCCGGCCCGTCGGGTCACACTGCCTATGGTCAACTCGCAAAAGCAGTTACGCATCTCCACGGATGCCGCGATGCACGCTCGCACCGCCGCCGCGCTGAGACGATAGACTGCCATGATGAAATAGCAGTCAGTCCACGCCGGGGTTCCTTCATGCCGCCACCAGTCGTTGTCGAGGGTGTTGTGCCGCATGCGGAGAGAGCCACAGAGGCAGTCGGCCGGGTTGTTCTCATGGTCGGCAAAAAAGGCTTTCCACCGTTCCTGCGAAGCCACCACGTCTGATTCGATGAACCAGTAATAATCCGCTGGCGGGGCGTGTTGGAGAAGTGCGGCCAACCCCATGGAATCAGCCTTGTAGTAGCACTTCCGTTTGAACGACATATCCGGGAAGGACGGAAGCCACTCCTCCGGCGGTCGGAACGACAGACAATGCGGGTGCGGTTTGTCCCACGGCGTGACGGCTATCACGTTCGGATGCGCCGCCTTGAGAGCCAAGACCCGCTGGGTGTAGCCCATATGGTCCTGGACGATTACGACGCTCTTCATATTGACGACGAATTGCCGTCGCAACCGCCTTCGATGTCTTTGTCTCCCGTGCTCGTGACCAGACCATTTTTCCATTCGAGCTTGCCGGTCTCGTTCCCGTCGCAGTCCTTGAACGTGAAAGAGCCTTCACCACCGCGAGCCTCGCGCACGTCACACACGCGGGAGGTGTCCGGCGTGAACCGAGGACGGTCGGTGCTTTGGGGCACCATCTTCCCAAGGGAAGACGCGGCCATCACCCGAGGCTGGTAGATCGGGATGGGCTGGAAGAACTCATCCATAAATTCCATTTGGAAGGTCGTATTGCTCCAGATACTCGGCGCGGTCGAAAGTCCGGCTCGCTTGTCTGCCATCCGTCGCCGTGCATGTCACCTGCATGACCGTCGGGAGCTGGGCGAGGAAGATGGTCTTCAACTGGGCGTTGGTCGTGCCCGGAGGTCCATTGTTGAGATACATCATCGGGCCTCTCCATGTAGCGTCCACGATTCCCGCTCCAGTGGGCTTTGGAGCACCTACCGCGTAAGGGTAGAGCTTGTTGTCTGATGGGACGTAGGGAGCTGGGGCTTGGCCGGGGAAGCTGATGAGTGTTTGGGCCAGCGTCGTTCCAACCGATGGTGTTACATACATCAGGTAGCCGTCCCGGGCCGTCGTTTGAGCACGGTAGCGTTGGAAAGAACCTTCCGTCGTAAGAACCACGTTGCGCGATCTGTCGAAGATTTCAATCGTTGGTGGTTCCAGTTCCACCAATGGAGCCGAGATAATTCTGAAATCCGAATCCCCGACTGCATACCGGGCGAACAACTGGTAGTCCTCGCCGTTCTGTCCAGTGATGAAGAACGAGAAATTGCGGGAAGGCATCAGGATCGGGATGTCCGTAAGAGATCCGCCTGGATTCCGCAGCTTGATGTGGGTCGCACCCACCGGGGCCGTTCCGAAATAGCCGAGTGAGTCGCTCTGCTCGTAGGTCGGGACTTCGAGATCGAGTTCCGCTGCATAGATGAAAATGGAGGCGGAACGGACAGTGGGAGTGACCGGATCGGTGGCAAATACCTCCACATACTCATGATTGATGAGGTTGGATGAGAGGGTGATGTTGTAGGTTCCGCCACCGCTCGTGACCGCGCTGCCGACCTGTGCGTTGTTCACGTAGGCACGCACCACGCTTGCCGGTGAAGCCGATCCGGTGATCGTGTCATAGTCGCCACCGGGGAAAGATGCACTTGAGATCGTCGGAGGAGTATTGGATGCCGTGACCACCGTGGCAGGTGATGTGCCACCATCATCGGTAGCCGTGATGGTAAGTGAATCTGGGACGGGCAATCCGCCGTATAACGGAGGAGAGAACGGATAGGAATACACGCCGTCGGCATTCGCAATGACGGTGGCTGGAGTTCCTCCTGGTGTGGTCTGGACGGAATTTGGGGCGTCCACCAGACCTTCACAGGTGTAATTCGAGAGCGCGATGTTCAGGCTCGGATCATTCGGGCCGAGGGTTCTCGCGGTGAGGGCGAAGGTGTTTGTCGCACTGGAGGCAACGAAGCGATTGTTGATGGTGGACGCATCCAGTGCGGCTTCCGCCTTCGCTGCAATCGCATCCGGGTCATCCCCGAACGCCACGGCGAAGTAGATTGGTGCTCCGGCGATGTTGTTCTCCGTCACCACAATCATGGCGTTGCCTGCTGTGGTGATCGTCACGGGATCGCCGGGAACCGTGTCGGCGGAGACCGCCGGAGTGATACCAGTGACGTTCGGGTCGAGGATCTCCATCTCCGCTGTGGCGTCGTCGGCCGCAGGAACCCGCACGCGGGCCAGCACGGTATTGCCAACCAGCCACATGACCTGCCAGTTGGCATTGATCGTCGAATCCGCGATCAGGGCAATCGCGCCCTTCTGAGCCAAGGTTTCATCAGAATCCCCCATGACGGCAGAAATTTGAACTGTGATTGGCGAACCTGTCGTGGCCGAGGTGAACTTGATGTCCACCAGTCCATCCGCTGTGATCGGACCGACGAACGTCAGAGTCTCCACCTGGTAGTTGAACTCAACCACCGTTGCCGTCTCCACCTGATAAGATCCATTTTTCAGGATGTTCACGATGGCTCCTGGCTCGGTCTTGCCGCTCACCGTGGTGAGATCGGTCGTGATGGTTGCCGATGGAGCGAGCGGGGCAAGGTCGAATGAGAAAAGCTTCTGTGGAAGGGATTCAGCACCGCTGCGACGGGACATTACCACGATTTCAGTCACATCCCGCAAATACGGCGTGGTGAGTGGCATCGAGTAGGCTCCGGTCGTGACGTTCGCCATCACGCGGCCGATCTCAACACCTCCAGCGGTAGCGCGGACTTCGGTGTTACCAGCACTCGCCACCCCGGAGATGGTCCGGTTGTTGGAAGTGATCGTGGCAGTGGGTGTTGGCGGCGGTTCAATCGCGGTTGACGTGTCTCCGACTCCCGAAGTTCCAGGGTTTTCAGAACCGAAGGGAACCTTCACGCCGTTGTAAACTCCCGAGAGATTGAGCTGGGTCACTTCTACCAAATACAAGCCGTAGCGGGTCTTCGAACTTTCATAGCCGATGTTCATCTCTGTCAGAGCGGAAAAGGCAGCGAAGCCCGGGCTGGCAGGAAGCTTGTCCGTGGATTGGCCGATGGCTCCGATCAGATTGGAATTCTGGATGGTGATCTCACCATGGATCGACTCGGGTACGACGATCTGTTCCGCCCGGGCGTAGGTGGTGTTACCCTTGCTGCTGGCGATCCAATATCCCCGGGCCTGACCGATTGTCTCGTCCTTGGTGACGATGGTCTGGATCGGGTAGGTGGTGCGGAGAGAGTCGGGGTTGGCAACGAGGAAACGCCGCACCCGGGCTTCGAACGGTCCTTGCGTCGGCTGGGCGATGTCCCAGTAGATGTACCACGACTCAGCGTAGGAGGTGGCGGCGGTGTCGCTGTCCGCATAGACCGAGATACCTGTCCAGATGGCTCCTTTGAGAAGTTTCGGGAACTGGTAGGGGATGTCCTTGATGAGGATCGGGAGAGTCTTGATCGTGCTGAACCCAACGACTGTTTTGGTGATCTGGAGATCGTGCCAGATGTTGACGGGCTGGATCTCGGTCACACTGCCTGCGGAGGAACTCGAAGATCCGGTTCCCGCTTCGATGACAGTGACCGCTTCCGTGATGTCGGAATCGAGATCATCATCGTAGAATTGCCGGGTGCGGGTCTTCTGAAGATACCTACGTTTGACGAGGACGTAGAGACTGTCCAGCTCGGGCATGGACCGATCCACCGACTCGTCGGCAAACACGTATTGCGAGAAACGCCCGGCGATGTCATCACCAACAGTGGCCTTCAGCGTGGTGTAATACGAAGGA